>TARA_R110000824_G_scaffold169764_2_pt1 | contig 10511 bp, 6 predicted proteins | sample TARA_R110000824 | Tara Oceans TARA_R110000824 (sample SAMEA4397747) | marine metagenome | biome: Polar Biome; feature: [MES] marine water layer (ENVO:01000295) within the mesopelagic zone...; material: water (ENVO:00002006), including particulate matter (ENVO:01000060) such as...... | reverse complement strand
ACTGAGCCGTAGATACCGATCGTGTTTACTGTGTCCGAGATAGCCGTGAATTGGACTATGTCATAATCGTCCACACCCGTACTCATTACGTGTGCAGCACCGCCAGACCATGTCAGGGTTTTTGTGCTAGAGACTGCCGTGCTGCCTGCGTCCGTATAAAACTCGACCGTCGAGTAGCTCACGGTTTTCGCGCTGGAAGCATGTTGCTTGATTCTCAAAGTGAAACTCATAGCCGAGCTAACCTGCGGAACATTGTAGAATTTGATCTTATCAACATCAGCCACCAATGTTATAATCCCAACATTTCCAATCCCGTAATCGAGAATCAAATCGCTATTAGTATCCGCAAGGTAAGCCGACCGCGTGGCGTTTGTTTGATTATCGTCCCAAGTGTCTGTTGATCCAAGCGTGTACTGTATTTGAGAGGCACCGTACTTGCTGGCCACAAACGCATTACGGCCCGACCCGCCCGATCCTATATTGAGAGTCTGCGGGAGAGCGTTAGAATTTCCAAGTAGGTTTATGTAACTCGTGTTCCCTTGAACGTCGAATTTAATATACTGAGTCCCGTTGTTGACTTCAAACTCAGACCCTCCAATTGAGGCTAGAGACCCAACCGCTACCGGACCAGTTTCCGAAATGGACATTCGCTGAGTAGAGTTCGTTTGGAAATTTATTTTCGCTGCTACTTTTGTCGCGAGAGTTGTGGTGGACCCTTGCCCGTGGATTTGAAACCGTGGTGAGCTGGCAGTAGTATCGCTGGAAAGGATAAAGTTTAACTTTCCTTTCATGGCCCAAGCGGTTCCAGCTTGATCTAAAATAAAAGCTTCAGCGGCAACCTCGGCAGTATCTGGAGTCGTCGCAAAAACCAACTCCGTTGGCATATCTCCAGCACCCGGCGTACCGTTAACTCTTGCGAATATCTTTGCGCCAGTGGCCCAGTCAGAAGCGGCTGTTCCTGAAGCGTCTGCGCCCTTAAATTCAATCGCACCCAGTACGTCGTTATCGGAAACAATCGCCGCCGTGCCGTCTGTAGCAGAACGAGACTTGGTGAATACTAAGCTCTGGGCTACAGCATCAGCCGAGTTAGTGACGATCCCGACTTCGCCGTCTTGAACGTGCCAAGCGTGAGCCGCAACCGGGCCAGTTCCATCAGGGGTAACAGACCAAAAACCGGTTTCATATTGACCCGTAATCGCTGTCCCTGAACCGCTTGCCCCCGTCGCTCCAACAATTCTAAACAGCTTTGTTGAGCCTTGTTTGCCCATAACCCAACGGGCTCCGCCTTCACCGTCCCTAAAATCAATCTCCGCGCTTTGAGCACTAGCGCCGCAGTTTATTGTCAGCAAAGCGCCGCTACTTGTACCTCTAAGGTGCATCCGAGTCTTGGATGATCCGTCAGGGTGCCCAACGGTCAACTGTTGCGCGGTTGTACCTAGAAGGGAATCATTAACTCCAACGCAAACCCCGCCGCTATCATTTACTAGAAACCCAAGTGCACCGGTGTCTCTTATTACGGCGAAAGCTGCCGGGTTGCATTCGGGCGATGCGTCATTGCCTAAATCACTGCCCCACGCCTCCGTCACTGTGGCAACGGTATCGCTTGCAATTGTTGCTATCGTTCTTGTCTCACCCGTAACGAGAATATCGTCACCTATGGAAAGCTCGGTGAGATACTTTGTTCCGGTGCCGGGAACATCCGTATTCGTACCCGTCACGTTTATTGAGCCGGTAAGAACAAAAGAATCATTTCCTTTGACAACAGTAGAGCCGGTGATTGTTGTTTTACCCAGGCCCGAATCGATTCGCATTAACTCGGTTGAATTTCCTCTGAAGATTAAATCCCCAGCGGCGCTGTTCGTGTTTACGTAAAGGTGCCCGCCGATTGTTCCAACGTAACCCTTAAGCGTGTCCGATTCTGAGAACCATAATCCGCTATTGTTTCCGTCGCTATTGATTTCAATAACAGACGCGCCAGCCGTCCCGGCTGTGCTGTTTTCGACGTAGAGAACTACGTCTTCATTCTCGTTAGGGTTGCCTCCCGTCGTGCCGCCGAGACCCGTGATGTGAGTAGCGCCTCGTGGCTTGATGCTCATGCGCTCTGCGATAGCTCCAGAGCCATCTGGCTGAGTTGAGAAGACCAGCTCGGTCGGCATATCATTCGTACCGGTCGACGGCGTACCGTCCACCCGCGCAACGATAGAAGCGCCAGCTACGAAGGCGACGCCGTTGCTGCCTTGAAATGCGACAGTACCTAGTAAGTCGTTATCGTTTACGATCGTATGGCTTCCGTCTGTAGCGTGTCTCGATTTGCGAAACGATACAGCATCAGCAAGAGGGTCCGCAGTATTGCGAGCCATCACTACATCAGCATCCTGAACTGTTAGGTCGCCCGTATGCGTTGAGCCTGCTTCAAGGGTTAGGGTTTTCCCGATTATGACACTGCCCGGTCCGGTCGTGTCGACGGTGATATAATCAGCGCCCGCTGATTCGATATCTAGAGCCGTTGCGTTTGAAGGCGCAACGTCGACAACTGTACCGCCCGGAGGCAAATTGTATTGAACAATCTTTGGCATCTTAGTGTCCTCGACCTTCGGCGTTAATCGTCCCGCCCGAAGAGGTTCCGATATAAGTCAACTTGCACTCTGAAATAGGGAAATCGAAAGTGATAGCCGTCAGGTCGTTTGCCGCGCAAGCGGTAGACTGAAGAAGCCGCCAAGTGTCCGAAGGATCTTTGTAGTGAACCTTCGCGGTTCCTACAGTACTCGGATAGATAAAAAATACGACGCCCTTCTTAGTGAACCGGGGAGCCCCAAATTCTAAAATGTCTGTGTCGCTTGTAGTGTAAGATAGTCCGTTTACGGTCGTGCCGCGAAGAGTTGCCATTGAGTCATTCCTTTTCCGTCAATCCGGTCTAGACAAGGCACCGCTGCTCGATTTTTTGCGTCCTTGCTCTTTGAGCATAGCTTATCTGGGAAACCATTGGAAGTCTAAAGCGGTGAGAGCACGCACGGGGAAAGTTCCGCGCCCCCACCTTCGGCCACAAGTGACCGAATTGCCCAGCTTTTTTAATTACTGAACGCGCCTTCCCGAAAAGTAACTATCGTCGACCGCAGTAACTAAAGTCGCGGTCTGATTACCAATGTGCAGCGACGGTGTAACGTAGTCACCAGCCTCAAGTTCAATTGGGCCGGACTGGACTGTTACGGAAGCGTGAAAAGGCGAAACACTTTGATGCGCCCCCAGCGATACGGCAATATTGGAACCGTTTTTAAGAAGATACCCTACAACTATCGTGGGCGCTGCCGCGCATTGAACTTGGGCTGTGTATGTAAACTCGTAAACGCCATTTTCGGGCGCTGTAAACCGTCCAGCGGAGCCCCCAGACGTTGTATAGACCCCGCCGTAGTCGTGTGTTTCGGCAGTGAAGACAATTGCTGTATCAGTGTCCTTTGCAATACTGGTCCCGCCCCCCGCTGAAGGCGTCTTAGCTCGAAACCCGGCGGGCACTTCTCGAAACTTTAAATCGTCAAAATAACCCACACCGCCGGGACTCGCCGCACGAAACAAAGTAAATTTGCCATACGCAGCATCCGAAGGCGGCGTAATAATCGAGTTTTTTTGGTGCCAAGCCCCGGTCGAAGGAAGGTTGGCGTTTGTGACAATAACGCTTGCAGTAACGGTCGAAGCTGTCCGATCGGCTTTGTACCAATAAACATCCATTCTTAATGCAAAAGCCGCCGACGTCTGGAGATAAACAGAGGCGTCATAACTTTTATTAGGATCGACGGGAAATTTTCTAGAGTTAAAACGAACGTTGGTTGCTGTGTTTAAAGTCTTTAGTGAATAGACACTATTGTGAGCCGTGGAGCTTCTTTCAAAATCGGTTAAGATCACGCCCAGGTCATAATCCCAACCCGGAGGCGTTTCGGCTGTGTTGTTCCAGACGTCGAAACTATTGTTCCAAAGATTAAAAAGACCCGGAGCAACGGCCAAGGGATCGATTTGATCTACAGAAGCAAAACCGAATTGTCTTAAATCAACGGCAGAACTTAACGAACTGCCGCCAGCAACAACTTTTCCTAAGCGAATCTCATTAGACCTTAAGGGCGGCTCTGTGCCCCCCAAAGGTCCGGCAGTGACTGTGATCTCTCCCGTCAACGCTTCGATCCCTACATAATTATCCTGGCTCGCAATCGCTCTGAAGGTCGCGCCCGAAGGAATTTGCCGCATCCAACCCGCGCCCGAAACGCCCACCCCCGCGCTACACGTTCCGTCAAGCCCAGAGCCAAGACCCAGCTCAAGCCCCCCACCTACAACGGAGTTGGCCATAACGCCATAATCCATACAACTCCCGGCAGCGTTGGGCGATAGAAAAGTAAACCTATCCCCCATTTGGTCCACAAGGGATCTCGTAGGTGGCGAAGTCTGGGTTGCGTAAACACAAGTAACAGACACACCCGCGCCACTGCCCAAGGGCGTGATTTCTTTTTGCGTGATTTCAAATTTTACGGAAGAATCAAGGCCGTTTAAATCGAGTTCGGTGGAAAGAAAAACATCGTTGTCGATGGATATAAGGTCGCCGATTTCCAAATAAGCGTACTCAAGACTTAGCTCGAATTGAATTGTTGGCGCGGAATGCGAAAACCGTTCTAAAACGTAACCGGCAAAATCATATAAAACAGTTACGTCGTAAAGATAAGTAGGGCTGTTATCGATGTCGGCTTGGTTGCCCGCAAAAGGGCGCGTCGCCATGCCGTTTAAAACAATTTGGACAGGCCCTCTAAAAAAGTCGCTCGTCAGGTCGCCGTCGTCGTCTATAAAACGATCGTGTGTTGTGTACTGATTGCCCGCAACCCAAGCATCGTAAGTAAGTGCCGAAGTGCCTTTAAAAATTTCCGCTCTGTTCATCCAATAGCAAGGTCTGTCTGCCGTTATAGACTCGTCACCTGAAACCCCGGCGACTAAATTTCTCGTTCCGCAAAAACCTAAGACTTGATCTGAAGCCGCCGGATTGCCGCCCGGTTGTTGTTTTCTTACTTTGCCGGTTACTGGCGAAAGGTATGAAGAGTCTATTTGCAAAGGATGCTTTGCGTTTTTAGTTATCGAAGCGTTATCCTGCCGAGTAAACAATTGACCTTTATTGTTAACCATTTGGCATTCAATTTCGTTGTATATTTGTACGTCTTCCTCCAACTGCGAAAATTCGCTGTATTCGTCAGTTGTAAAATGCTTAACAATAGCGTTCGAAGAGTTATAGTGTTGGAGTTTAACCTTGCCGTCCGTGTCAATAAACATGGAAGTTCGTGTCAAAGCCAAAGTCTCATCGACAAAATCTCGACAATCCAAAATAAGAAAAGCTGAATTATCTACGGTCAAAATCCCGCCGTAATCATACCGCCAATGCGTGTCGCTGGTAATGCTTTCGCCGCCCGTGTAATATTGTTTTGAGCTGTAGCAATAATGCGAAATGTCATCAGAGTAGTTCGCGGGGGTAAAGCTTGCCGTGTGGATATCCCCAGCAACAACACCCGAATCAAGCAGCATTTGTTGCATAACTTCGAACGGGTGCGCACTGTAATAAGTTCGTCGGCTTTTTTTCTCGTAAATCAAGGAGCCTACGTCAGCCACTTTTAAAAGAATTTGCCCCGGAGTTGGGTGGATTCTAATTATAGGCCCTTTAAAAATAACCACGAAGTCGGAAAGAGCGAGCCCCGCCGTGCCCAGTTTGATAGTGACTAGCGAATTGTAGAGGGTTTGCGTGTCCGCCAACCCTCGAATTTTGCCGTCATCTATAAGCGCAAGCGTAATCTCAGACATTTGAGTACTTCTTACAACGGGATCAGTTTGTTGGGTAACTGAGGCAATTTCGCTTAATAAGGGATCGCCCGTTACCGTGCTATCCAACCCGCCAGAAGTCCAGTTATGAAAATCCATCGTCGTGCCACTAAGCGCAACGGAGCAATGTACAACGGGTTCGACCGTACCTTTTCGCATTTCAAGAAGCCATGCGGCCGATGGAGATCCTGCCATTTATTCCCTCGATAAGTAAGGCGGTTGCTCCCGCATCGTAAATGATAAATTTCTTTCGAATGGGCCGGACAAAGGAAAAACAAGATCGGCAGAGTCCAAGATCATAAGCCTGCATTCCGCACCAGAGCTGGGCGTATCAATCCAAAGAAACGAACGGGTGCCTTCGTGAATAGCATTATACCAGCCATCCACGACCGCAATGTTTGCACTGGACCCTAGAGACATTTCTACCGACCTCACAGCTTGGCCACGGTAAAAAACGTATCTCTGAATTATGCCGCTTTGGCTTACAAAATCCGAGACTTCGCTGTGCTCGTCTTTATTGTTCCAAGGCACGTTGGGGTTTCGAGATAGTTGGTATCTAGTACCTAAAAATATCTCACCCACTTTTGGAGCGGTTGCCCCCGCGTGTATTATTTTTAGACGGGCATAAGCAACACTTGAATATCGTTGGGCCGTACCGCCCGCACTATACGTATTCGAACCGCCCTCACTATTTAAATTTGTGAAAAGTATGCGGTTATCGGTTGTCCCTGAAATAGTATATTTTGCTATCTCTTTTAGGTTCGAGCTGTACGCACTATTATCTGAAATCTCCAAGGAAACATTAACCGCCCCTATCGAGTTTAGGTTGTGTCCCAAAATGCACAAAGTGTCGAAGCTTATTACGTCTGCCGTAGGGAAATAGAAATTGTAAAACTTGACGGACGTTACTTTGCCACCGCCAGTGTACGTGTCATAGCCCGACGTGGCGTTAATGCCGAGCAGATCTATAGTGTTAGTCGATTTATTCGTGACCTCGTACTCTAGGTCATTTAGCTGCGTCATGCCTCCGACGGCGGTTATAAAAACCTTATCCCCGTTAACAAGCCCGTGACCGTTCGAAGTAATTACGCAAGGATTCGTCTTTGTCGCTGCTGTTATGGTTTGGGATATGTTTGTGGGCTCGGTTGTAAACGCACCGATGTCGTCGTGTGCGCGAACTGCTGGGGCACTGGCCAACGTTTTATCAGTATCCGCCCCCGAACCCGTAAAGGTCCAATGGTTGCTTGACGTGGCTACATTAGCACTCTGGGCTGCCATTATCGGCTTATCGTTATTGAAGCCCGCGATCTCTGCTGCTGTTAGGGCTGCCGCTGAATAGGCCATATCAGAACATCCCCTGAGCTTTTAGTTCCTGCAAAGCAGGCACAATGTTTTGACGAACAAGCTTCTTCATCTCTGCACGTCCTGGCGGCAAGGTTGAGGATATTTGAACGTTTATAGTTTGCCCGCCTTTTACGCCATCCGCACTGCCTTTTGCTACTTCGCGCTTGGACATAACGTACTCTCCCGGCATAAGCATTCGTGGCACGGAGTCCCTATTAGGTGAACCGCCAGTAACAAAACCACCCTCCGCCATGCCGGGGATTTCGCTCATTCCGTAAGAAATAAATCCTTTAATCAAACCAAACATCGCCGCGCCAGCCGCCGCCGCAAGCATGGGTCCGATAATGGGAATCCCCGCAGTATTGGCCGCCGCCGCCGCTGCGCCTTCTGTGGCGTAGGCAAGGACTTTCGCTTGCATAATATCTAGAGCCTGCATAACAGATTCTCTACCAAGGTTTTTCATCCCTTCGCCGAATTTGTTTTGTCCCTCTTCGGCATCTGCGAAGCCCTGCGTAAAAGCGTCGCCGATAGATAGGCCAGCGTTCGCATACATCTGAGACCACTCCGTAGCCTCAGCCAGAGCTTCCTTAGCCCTGTCTGCTTGGGCTTTCGCCCTTTCCTCGTCTGCCTTTTGAAGATCTTTTATTCTTTTTAATTCCGTTTGGTCTGCGAGCTTTAATATTCTTTCGCGAATCTTCTCCGCAGCTTTTTGCGCGGCCGCTGCCTTTTTTTCTTTTTCTTTTTTAAGTTTATCAATGGCTTTTAATTCTGCGTCCGTGAGAGTTACTACGGCATCTTTTAATTTACCTACCGCCTTCCGGTTTTCTTCTATTATGGGCGTCGTGTTGTGGATATTGTGGTTCACTCCTAAAATGGAATCCCCTAAATCGTCTATAGCCGCCATCGTCTGAAAACTGGCATAGCCGATATCTTCCATCTCCCCCACAATCTCGCTCGCTGTGTCGGCGAAGACATTATCGATCAGCTCGGATTGTGCGCCAAAAGGTTCTGCGAAAAGGTTGTACGCTTCGATAGCCCCGTTCATTGCAACAATAATGGCCGCTAGAGTGACGTTAATTGATAAAAGAATGCCTTTCCAAGCAAGCGCGACGGTTGTTCCAAGGCCCACAAAAGCCTTGGCGATAAAACCGATCACGGGAACCAGGACCACGGCCGTTTGCTGCATCCCGTTCATCATATCGTTAAAAACTGGCGTAAACGCTTCCCTCAGTTTTAATGAGGAATTAGCCATTTGTTCCATGGAGCGCGTAAACATGGGTTGCATACTTTCGCCTATGGATCTCGTTATGCCGCCCGTAGCAGTCTCTAAACGTGTTAGAGCGTCCACAAACGCTTCCGACCCTCTAGCCGCATCCTCAGACATAACGCCGCCTAAACGTTCGGCATCTGCTCCAAGCTCTTTCATGCCCGCAGATCCAAGGTTTAGCATCTGGGCTAACTCTGCACCCGACCGGCCAAACATATCCATCATTAACGCCGATTTTTCGACTGTGGGCGGCATGTCTTTAAATGCGTCGGACGCTTCGTAAATCAGCTCTTCGGTGGTTTTAAAAGAGCCGTCATTATTTTTGACACTCACGTTTAATCTATCGAAGGCTTCTTCCGCAACCTTTACGCCGTTTGCGGCGTCGCGAGCGGTTCGCGCAAATCGAGTCATCGATCCTCTTTGAGAGTCCATGCTCGTGCCGCTGATCTGCATAATGTGGTTGAACTTTTGATAAGCCCCCGTCGTCATTGTTAGGCGCTGGGCTCCCTTGATCATCGCATCGCCCGCGTTTGCCACTTTTTTGGTAAGCATAAAAGCCGCCAAGCCTGACCCCGTAATGGCTGCTGTTAATATTAGAAAAGGCTTCGCAACGTTCATGAAGGCTTTTTTAATAGCCGATCCTGCTTCAGCAAGCTTCAAGGCTTTGGCTCGGCCTTTTTCCAAAGTCGCGGAAAGCTCGTCCTTGATCGTGACCTTTAAGCCTACTTCCCTTTCTTCTGCTGCCATTTTGTCTTCTCCCTTTTAGACGCTTCGTGCTCCGCCGAATTTTTAATTTCTACACAAAGATTAAAAACATCTAAAACAAAAGCCGGTTGCTCCATGACATCGCTACCGCCCCACGGCAGGACACCAAACTCTTTAAACTCGCCCCACCACCGAATAGCCATCCAAGCTTCGTCGTTGATTTGGCTCCAAGGACAACGGCGAAGGCTCGGTAGCCATTCCCAAGCAATGTTTTCGTTTTTGTCCGAGTCGCAATTTCTAAATTCTCGGTACTTGTCACCGTCTTCAAAACCATCGCCCTTACATCTGGAGCAACCCCACTTTTTTGTGGATTCGTCGTTGCTAAAAACCAAGCGGAGAGCGATTTCTATTTTTTTCTAAGCCCACCTTTCAAAATACTGATTTCAGTGAGTGCTGAAAAAACTTCGTCCACAAGTGCCACTTCAGCTTGTTCGAAAAATTCTTTTGCCGTAGTGACCACAACGTTCTTAATATCGGAATAATTTTGGATTTCCAAAACTCGTTCCAGAAGAATTTTTTCCACTATTTTTTCAAGGTTTGGTTTCTTATTCTTCATTGTGGCAGATCTGGAATAGGCCCGAAATTCGCCGCCGGTCATTGGAATAATTTTGACAAACATTTGATCCTCTTCAGGAAGATCTCTGTTATCACCGTGCTCTGGTACATAAAGCACCGCGTCTTCTTCGTTTATTGTCATTAGTTTCCCCGTAAATTTTTAGTTTTTAATTTTGATTCCAAGAAAATAGGATTTCTTGGTTTGAGCTATCGGCACCCGTTGCGCCTAGAGCTTTAAAAGGAATCGATAGGACAGCCTCTTCGGCTTCCGGTATTTCAATCCCCGCGAAATCAAGTTCGCAGGTTGCCATAGTGATAACGCATTTTTTACCCGTCGTGCTGCCTAGAGTAATAACAACCGGAATGCTCGCAAAAGTAGGATCTGCCGTTGCGGTTGTTTGAACATAACGCTGGGCAAGGGTTTGAATCATGTCCTTACGCGCCCGGACGCTAACGCTACCCGATACCGTGCGGTAGCCCGCTATAAAATCGCTGGTTCCTTTTGTCATAGCTTCGTCAGTAATCGGCTTAAGACCGTTTGCCAAAGACATATCAAAAGACGTTATCGGTAGGCTTACGCTGTTAAGCAATAGACTGCCCGAGATCCCATTAATAGGACTCCCGGCAGTTGTTTCGGTGTACGTTGTCGGCGTTATCGCAATGGCATCTGCCCAAGTAGAACTTGCGACGGTTAGAGTGTCGGCGCTTTTCGCTGTGACTATTCTATCCTGAGCAACAGGGG
>TARA_R110000824_G_scaffold61439_1_pt1 | contig 10515 bp, 6 predicted proteins | sample TARA_R110000824 | Tara Oceans TARA_R110000824 (sample SAMEA4397747) | marine metagenome | biome: Polar Biome; feature: [MES] marine water layer (ENVO:01000295) within the mesopelagic zone...; material: water (ENVO:00002006), including particulate matter (ENVO:01000060) such as...... | reverse complement strand
GGTAAAGGCGGCAGAAGAAGGTCAACTTGCGGCCCTGTTGAAACCGTGCCGGCCCCGAAAGGCATAACCGGATCACGACAAGATGGCATAACCGACAGACCGAAGATGAAACGTGGAGTAAATCATGGCTAATACCATTGATACCGCCTTCGTCGAACAGTTTGAGGCCGATGTTCATCTTGCCTATCAGCGGCAGGGTTCGCGTTTGCGGAACACCGTTCGAACGAAGAATAACGTAGCGAACAAAACCACCTTCCAGAAAGTCGCCAAGGGCGCGGCTTCTCAGAAGTCTCGTGGCGGGGATGTGACGCCGATGAATTTGGCTCACACCAACGTATCCGTGACTCTTGAGGACTGGTACGCATCCGAATATATCGATGATCTAGACGAACTACGGATCAATATCGATGAGCGGATGGTTGCGGCTAGCTCGGGCGCATGGGCACTTGGTCGAAAGACCGACTCGCTTATTACGACCGCGATGGACGCTACCACTGCTGAGATTGCTCACGGCTCTGCTGGTCTGAATAAGGCCAAAGTAACCGAGGCTTTCGAAACTTTCGGTAACAACGATGTACCGGAAGACGGACAGCGCTATTGGGTGGTCGGATATCAGCAATGGACCGATCTCATGGATTTGACGGAGTTCGCCAATTTGGACTTCATCGGCTCCGATGGCCCGTGGCCTTCCGGCGTGACCGCGAAAAGTTGGCTCGGTTTCAACTTCTTCGCATTTTCTGGCTTAGATATTGCGGCTACCACCCGCAAGACCTTCGCCTATCACCAGTCGTCAATGGGTCATGCCATTGGCGCCGATGTAGAGCTTGATGTTACTTGGCAGGGTCAAAAACAGGCTCATCTGTTTGTGAATAAGATGCAGATGAACTCGGTTTTGATTGATGCCAACGGTATCATCGAAGTCTCCTGCACTGAAGTATAGGAAGGGAGATATAAGATGGCATTTTCATATACCAGCCTTACCAATCTCGCTTATGGCAACGGCTTTACGCTGTGGCACTACGTCAGTGCTGACGCCAAGGCCACAGTCGATGCGGCAAGTTATTTTAATACCGCTGCCGATTTGCTCAAGGTGAATGACGTTATTATCTGCGTTGATACTGCCACGCCGACTGTCACCCTCATGGTAGTTCTCTCTAATACGGGGACTGTTGTGGATGTGTCAGATGGTACGGCTATCGCACTCACCGACTCTCGTTAACTACTATACGAACAGGAGCGGGCGTCCCTTCGGGGGCGCCCTAACCTCTCGGAGATATAAATGGCAGCCACAAATATCGCTGTAATCAATCAATCCCTGATCAAAGTCGGTGGTCAAGTTATCACCGCGCTCACGGATGGCACTACAGAATCAAAAGTGGCCTCTATTCTGTATGAGGATTATGTGCGTGGTCAGCTTGGCTTGGTCCGTTGGAATTGGGGCAAGACACAATTCTCCTTAAATCAATCATCAGCAACGCCTTTAGAGGGATGGGATTATGGATATGACATTCCAAGCGATCTTCTTATTCTCCATCGCGTTACTGCTGGTGATAATGATATTTCATTTGAACGATTTAAAGATAAAATCTTCACTAATGAAGACAACGACGCCGACGATGTCGTTTCTCATTACACCTACCGAGTCTCTGAAATTGACTGGCCAGCAGATTTTACTCTTGCCGTTGTCACAGGACTAGCCGCTGACTTCGCGCTGTCTCTTGCGCGTGATGCAGAATTATCCGTTACTATGGAGCAAAAGGCGACGGTCTTGTTCGCCCAGGCGCGGCGTAATGATGCCCAAGGGCAGACGTCTAAAGTCCTCAAAATGAAACGTATCACCGGATCACGGCTCGCTAGTTCAGGTCGTTAAATGACAAAAGTTCGTCGTATCCAAAACTCGTTTGTCGCCGGGCAACTTGATCTCGGTATGCGAATGCGGTCTGATATTGGAGCGTATGCCAACGGCTTGGAAACATGCCTGAATTATCGCTTGCTTCTGCACGGCGGCGCTAAACGCCGACCCGGCACGAAATATAAATCTACGCTCAATAAGAAATCCCGCCTTGCTAAGTTCGTATTCTCTGAGAGCCAGCAATATGTCGTTGCTTTCCAAGCCGCGCGCATCGAGGTGTATGGCACGGACGGTCTTCTCGATCAGGCCATCACCTCAAGTGTGCCATATACAGAAGTACAGTTAGATGAAATTCGCTGGGCGCAAGCCGGTGATACCATGATTGTTGTGCATGAAGATCATCCGATTTGGCAGTTGAAGCGAACTGGCGCGACAACCTTCACCTGGACACTGTTTGCCTTTGAGCAAGCCACAGCCGGATTTCCCTTGCATCAGCCCTATAATAAATATGCTGCGGCGGGGAACACACTGACGCCATCGGGCACGACAGGATCAATAACCTGCACCCTTTCTGCCGCTCATTTCACCACTAATTTTATTAATGAAATCATCCGGTATAAAGGCAAGGAAATATTGCTCACGGCGTTTACTTCAACCACCATTATGACCGGGACTGTTAGAGATACACTTGTCGGTACTGATGCCGATGCAGATTGGGATGAACCTGCTTTTCATAGTGTCGTTGGATACCCAAGAACAGCGCGCTTTCATTTACAGAGGCTTATATTCGGCGGCGCCAAGACAATGCCTGATTCCATCTTTGGTTCAAAGATTGGGGCGTTTTTCAATTTTGATCTTGGAACCGGCCTTGCTGCCGAGGGCATTCAACAAACAATTGGTAGCGATCAGGTCAATACGATCATGCACATGGTTTCATCGCGCCATCTGCAAATATTCACCAACCAAGCAGAATATTTTATTCCGACAACTGAAGCCGTGCCGTTTACGCCAGCGAATGTTGCATTTCAAGAGCAGACCGATTTCGGCAGCCTCGATGTTCCGCCGCGCAAAATGGATGGTGTTACGCTATTCCCTGACAGAACAGGTAAGCATCTAAGGGAGTTTCTATTCTCAGATATCGAGCAAGCATATTCATCTGAATCCCTATCCAAGCTGGCTCCTGAAATATTCGGGACGCCAAAAGACTGTGATGTTCTGTCTGGCTCGACAAATCATCCAGAACAGTATCTCTATATCATCGATACCGATGGCTTTATGGCGCAACTGAATACTATGCGATCCGAGAATATCTCTGGATGGTCGCAATGGAAAACTCGCACTGGAGATAAATTCATTTCCATTACCGAGGCAAACGACGATATCTTTTTGTGTGTGGAACGATCTATCAATTCGTCCACTGTCTATTACCTTGAGGTATTGGACTACACCAGCACCCTTGATTGCAATATCACGCTCACATCCGCCGCTACAACGGCCTGGAGCGGCCTTACAGTGCTTGAGGGCGAAGCGGTGGACGTTTACGACAATACGGATATCACGCACGGTGGCGGCTATACTGTGGCCTCTGGAGCCATAACCACGACTAATAATCATACAGATATCGACGTTGGCTTTGATATCACAACTACGATCAAAGATTTACCCCCGCAAGTTCAATTGGCCTCCGGCTCAATTGCTGGCGAGATGAAGCGAATCGCGCGAATTAATGTGTCTGTCCTTGATTCGTACACTTGGACAATCGGGGATGATATCGTTCAGTTGTATGAAACCACCGACGATCTCAGCGCTGCACCGATTGCCAAGAGCGGTATGTATGAGTTCTTCCAGCTAGGCTTTGGTAGGCTGCGTCAAACCACGATCACGCAAGATGCGCCACTTCCCCTGACAATCTTGGGGCTTGAGAAGGAGATTGTTTTTTAATGGGTTATGTCACCATTGCCATAGCCGTTATTGGGCTCGTTATGCAGATGAAATCTGCTGGCGAGGCAAAGAAGGCTGCAAAGTTTGAGCGCGAGCAAGCCGAGCAACAGAAGCTCGCTATTAAGACTGAAGCTCTTAATCAGGAGACAAACCGGCGCCTGGATTTCTTTGCCGCCGACCAAGCCAATATGGCGCAGGATGCAGCGAACGGTGTGGCCATTCTCGGAGGGACGGCGGACGCAATGAAGCTGGGAAACAAGTTTGCTTTGGACCGTGATATTGCCACCCTTAGGGCAAACGCGGCTTCTGGTATTCGCACTGCTGGCCTTAGATCATCTGCCATTGGTGCACGGGCACGCAGCGCACAATTCGCGGCCGTCGGCCAAGGACTTTCGAATGCGGCCTCGATTTATAAAAAGTCCCAAACCCAAAAGACAATAGAATGAGAAAAGAATTTAAGTCAAAGATCAGCCTGAATATTCAGCCGATTGTTCCGGCTGGTGATCACGGCGAGGGTTCATCGGCATTTGGCACTCAATTGACTAATTTCGCCGAGGGACTGCAAGCCGATAAAGCGATAGAGCTAAAGAGAGAAGGTGAGAGGGCTGGGGCTAAAGCCGGGATTGACCCTAATTTTAAGCCTCGCGACGATGAGAGCCAAGTTTTTAATGCCGCTTTCAATGCAGCCGGTGAAACGGCGTATATTGCACAATTAAAAATTGATTCGTTTGCTGCTATGAGCCAAATTGAAAGGGATAACGCGCAAGACCCTATAAAATACCAAGCCGCTTCAGACGCCTATATTGCCTCAACCGTTGGGGCAATTGATCCGCGATTAAAAACCCAGGCCGAGCAAATGCTACGGGGCCGTCAGGCGGCATCCGGTGTCCGTGTCGCTGATATGCGATTCTCTATCATTAAGCAACAGCAACACATAGCTGTTTCAGCCGCGATCACGATGGATGAGACAGAGCATTTTGACAGAGTTCGAGAAACAGGCGTTGTCGATCAAGGCGCAAAAACCGCCATATCCGAACAGGTGGTTAGCGCCCTGGCGTCGGGTATCTACGGTTCTGCGGATTCCGCAGCTTTTACCAAGCAGCACCAATATCGTGAGCATTTATCCCTGGCCTATTACGAGATGGAAAAAATCACCTCAACTGAGGATTCCTCCGGCTCGAAATCGAATCAATTTCTTCAGGACGTTGCTGCTGGCGAGACAAATCTCACTGAGGGTTTAAGTACTCAGCAGCGGATCAACCTAGTTTCCGCTATGAGGACAATGCGGGATTCGCTCAACTACGCAAAAGATACTGAAGCGAATGAGGCGGCTATCTGGCAGACGAAGGCGCAAGTGCTGCGGAAAGCCCAGATTAGCCTTTCGACTGAACAGGCAAAGCCCATGCTAATTCAATCTATTGCTGATGGTAATTTGGCTACTGTTCTGAACTTTCAGAAAGAACATGGTGCTTCAATAGATATAGATATTGCCAGCGGCGCGCTTACTGGCTCCCAAGGCCTATCCGAGAAAGAAGCTCTCCAAAGTTTTCTGAATACTCAGCTTGCCTTGCATCAAGACGTAACGCTTGCGCGTGAGTATATTGATGCAAATATAACACTCAATCGGCCCATCCCGTTTACTAAGGACGGTATAGGGGCGACTGAAACGGTGGCGTCTGATAATCTTAATCGCGGAGAATGGGAGCTTTATAAGCGTACTGATGATGGTGCATACGATGAAGAGGCTATGCTGAAAATGCAGCTTTATATCGCATCGACCGGCCATCTTTCTCAAGAATTTACAGGTCGGATTAAAACGACTCAATTAATGGGACCAGAATTAGCATATTGGGCTCAGTTCTATGCTCCGATTTTATCCAATGAGTATACCGGCGATACCATATTGGCTCAACTTCCGAATGAGACACGGGGGCTTATTGTAACGATTGCTCAGATGCACCGAGACGGACAAGCGACCCCTGAAAAATTAGAGTTGATGCTTAAAGATAGAATGGGGCGCACTCTTGAAAATCATCAAATAGAAGTTCTTGCTAGTTATGGCAGGGTTGTTGGCCCGGGTGATACTGTTGATAGCGCATGGCGCGATCTTGCTAGTGAAACTGGTATAATTGATGATTTTGTTCAAGCCGGAAAGCCGACTTGGTTCGAGAATGTTACGAATAAAAATATCCGGTATACACGCGGCACCTTCGGAATTATTGGCGCTGCGGTTAATTCGATAAAGCATTTAATTCAAGCTGGCGACGATATGGAATGGTTTGATCCTAAAATCCCGCCTGAGTTTCAAGAGACTATTCTAAATTATTTCACTCAGTCCTCGATGATGTACGACACCGATAAGAAGTCGCAAGAAAACGCAATGGCTGATGCGATGACTTCGGCTCTGCAAAATACCAATTGGGGAGTGACTACTTTCGGCGGCAAGCTCGCTTTTGTTAAAGCGCCCGTTTCCAAATGGGAGCATAACGATTTTGTGGTTCTTCCTGAAGGCTGGGATCATGCCAAAGAGCTTATGGTTGAAATGGCTGTTTATGACGCCATTGTCGAGGCAGGTCTGATTGATAGCGCGATGATTGCCGATAACGACGGCAATGCGGGCAATGTCGTAAATACGTGGGATGGCGAAAGCATTAACTATCAGGAGATGCTTGAAGATGGCCGTGTGAATTTGGTGGTAATAGGCGATCCCGTTGTCGGAGTTATTCCGAGCTATCATATTGTAATTCAGAAAAAAACCGGCCAGCAAAAAATACTTCAGGTTAGAGAGCGGAGCGAAGACGGGACAACGGGGCCAGATTCCCAGTTGATACCGTTGGTATTCACATATCCGCAATCCGGCGGAGATGGCCAAAGCGAAATCGGGAGCGAATACCGTACTCTTGCGATAGAAGCGGCGGCAGAGGCCAAGGCATTCGTTTCAAGAATTATGGGGCCGAATGATTTTGTTGAAGAGATGGTTTTCAATGAATATTTCTACGAGAAAATTAGGGTCAACCGTGAAGGCATGGCCCCAAAGCGTAGATATACAGGGTTAAGCGGCATACTGAAAAAAGATTCTGATACAATGATTATGAATGCAAAGCATCTGGCTGGCAGTTCTCTCCCGGCAAATGATGCCATCAACGAAGGCAGCGAGAATATCCCGCTCGCTATTGATGATAATGCTATCTCGGTAGAAATGCCTAAGTCCTCTAATGATGTTGTGCCGGGTCAGGTGAATTTTGATCCAAATTCATCAGAGGTTTCAGAGGCGCAAATACCCTCGATTGAGGCTGCGGCGGCTGATTTAAAGGCTAACCCAGAACAGAAAATCAGAATTGAGGCGTTTTCTTTCAGTGGAGACAGTCTTTCTGACAATCGCAAGCAATCATTGAGCCGGGCGATGGCTATTCGTCAGCGTCTTGTGAAAATGGGCATTGATCCCTCAAGAATTGAAATCAATTCTCGCGGTAAGCAGGCCCGCCCCGGCAAAGGCATAAATGAAGAAAAGCGCCGGAATAAGATGCGCTCCCAGACTTTTAGCAATGGTGTTGATTTAATTATGGTAAATGAATAATGCCATCTCATCAGCCCATTCCCATTGATATTGATCCGGCAAAGCCTATTATTGGTGAGCCGCAAGATATCAATCCCGGTGAATCTTTTGTACCGCAAGACGCCGCAGCTCTGCCGATCAATCGCCGGAATGATTATAACTTTGAGCCGCCAGCCGGGCTTGATAGGGGCCAGTTTCAACCTGCTAGGCCGATTATCAATATTCGTGACCCTGACTTCTCCCCGTGGGAAGCCTTTACGGAAGCATTCAAGCGGAATAATATCTTTGCGGCTGACGCTGCTAATGATGCATTTCGTAGATCGCTTGATTATGCCGAATCTAATCAAAACGGCGCGCCTATAGACCCGTTTGAAATCAGCGAATTTGCGACTAGATATCCGCTTCAGTATTCCGGGCTGACAACTCGGACGGGTGTTTGGCTCACTGACCAGCGGATTAAAGAAGGCCTTTACGCTCAACAGAAGATTCGTTCAAATGGTTGGACCGGAACGATTGGCGCCTTTGCTGGCGCTGTCACTGACCCGTTTCAAATCTTCTTTCCGTTCGCTGGACTGCGAAGGGGCGTCGGGTTCATCAAGGGTTTCAAGCGAACCGCTTCTCCGGTATTCACCGCAACAATTGTCGATGAGATGCTTATCAGTGAGGCTTATCCAACTAGGACAATGGATGAGAGCGCTATGATCGTGGCGATGGCAACTGGAATTACCGGCCTGTTGGGCGGTACTGTTGGCAGCTTTGGTCGTAGCTATTCAGATCGGGTCATTTCACGGTACATGGATGATATTGCTGATTATGAAAAGGCGGCAACAGGGCGATTGGGTGAAAGTCCTGAGCCGCGTGGTGGGCCGACATTTAAAAGTGCTGGCTCTGGCGCTACTAATGAAGGCTTGGCTGCAAAGACGCCCACAGAAGAACTTCATGGCGAAGGTCTGGTCCGGGCAGCGGGGTTGGAAAAGTTGCCAGAGTCGCCGTATAAGCGAAATCTTCAATCGATGTTTCTTTCGGTCAGAGAGTTCACGGTTGGATTGATCGAATCTCCGGGGCTGTTCCAGAATAAGAATTTTAAGCTGGAAGCAACTGAGCTTTCGGTAGAGACAAAAATCCGTCCTTGGCAATATGAGATGGTCGAGGCGCTGAATAACATGACGCACCAATGGGGGCTGTCACGCGGAACGACACTTGGTAAAACCGGCACAAAGCAAACCATTGGCCTCGCAAAGATGGCCGTCAAAGACAAGCTCGGCAATCGGCCTGTCGGAACATTATCTCATACAGAGTTCCGTGAAGAGGTGTCTCATGCTCTACGCAGCAATGAGCCTCACTCAAACCCCTATGTTGAGGCGTCTGCTGTTAAAATCCGCAAGCTGTTTGATAAGCTAAAAGATCAGGCCGTCGAAGCTGATTTATTTACTGCGGCGCAGCGGTCAAAGTTAAAGCAAGGGACCAGTGAAGCTGCTGAGATGAAGGTCCGACAGGATCAAAATGATGCCGATATCTTGGAGCTTCAAGCCAGTCTGAAAAGCAAGCGCATTGATATCACGAAGAAGCACGGCAAAAAGGCAGAACATAATTCAGAGAAATGGGTGGCATACGATAAAGAAGCCGCTCGCCTGAAAACTATGGTTTCTCGTAGCTTCGACTCCAAGAAGCAATTGAGTTCCAAGAATAAAACCTTGCGCGCCCTTGAGGAAGAGATTGATCGCATCCGCGAAGAAGGGCCGACCGTCTTTAATGATAAGGGTTATGTCCCGCGTATTTGGCGGATCGATAAGATTGACGCGAATATGGCAGAGTTTCGTCAAATCATTGGCGGCTATTTGACTAAGCGTGGAGTTGCTAAAGGCGACTTGGAATTGTCGATTACTGAAATGCTAGAGCGGATTCGCCGCGACCATAATTTCAATCAAATCAAAGAGTTTGATCCTGGCATTGCGCGGTCTGCGCGCGAGCGGTTGATTGAAATTGACGACAGCCTTCTCACCAAATTCATTGAGAATGACATTGATATAATCATGCGGCACCATGTTCGCACATTCTCGACCGACCTTGAGCTAGTAAAGCGTTTCGGTACTATCGATCTATTCGATCAAATAAAGTTGATCAAAGAGGAGGGGGCTGAAGCTATTGTTAAGGCCGCTCCTTCTGAGCAAGCTGCTCTTCGCAAGCAACTGTCGAACAATCTTCGAGACTTCATTGCTCTACGTGACAGGCTGCGCGGCACCTATGGTCTGCCAGATGATCCTTACCGGCCCCTCTCGCGCTTCTATCGAGTCATGAAACAATGGAATTATCTTACCTTTCTCGGCGGCGTTGTTCTTTCGGCCCTGCCTGATCTGGCTCGTCCAATTATGACTGAGGGGTTTATGCAAACCATGCGGCCCACCTTTGCCGCATTAAGCCAGGGTAGATATATTCGGCAGATGGCTGCGAAAGAGGTTCACCGATCTGGTACTGCACTGGATATGATTTTGAATACTCGAGCTATGGCAATCGCAGATACCGGAGATATATTTGGGCGGCAAACTGGTCTTGAACGAGCTCTCCATCGTGGGGCTGAAGCCTTCTCGATGATTAATCTTCTTAATCCATGGAATACCGCCGTCAAAGAATGGGCCGGAACCGTGATTGCTGCGCGTATTTTTGAAAGTGCGGACCTGTTTTCAAAGTATTCTGGCCCGGCAAAAGGCGCAAACCATGATTTTGTTAAGCTAGCGCGCTCTGGCATCGATAAGCCAATGGCGGAACGCTTAATGAAGCAGTTTTATGAGCATGGCGATATCGCCCACCGGGACGGATCGTTGATGCGGGATACCCTTGAAGGGCTCACTGGCAAGGAACTAAGGGCCGGGATCGATAAGCACATAGCCAAATCCAGAAGAGAGGGAGGCGTCTTTCTTCCCAATACTGATTTATGGGCAGACCTTGAGGCGACGGCCTCATTTCGGGGTGCGCTTTCCCAGGATGTTGACCGGGCTATTGTTACCCCTGGTGCAGCAGATAGACCTCTCTGGATGAGTACCGAGCTTGGAAGTGTTATCGGCCAGTTCAAGGGATTCGGGGTCAGCTCTGCTCAACGGGTTCTCACATCGGCTCTTCAGGAGAAACAAGCCTACAATATCCACGGCCTTGCTATGATGGTAGGCAT
>TARA_R110000824_G_scaffold45177_3_pt1 | contig 10516 bp, 18 predicted proteins | sample TARA_R110000824 | Tara Oceans TARA_R110000824 (sample SAMEA4397747) | marine metagenome | biome: Polar Biome; feature: [MES] marine water layer (ENVO:01000295) within the mesopelagic zone...; material: water (ENVO:00002006), including particulate matter (ENVO:01000060) such as...... | reverse complement strand
CTTCAAATATTAAAAGATAAGGAACCTATATAAATGAGCACCATACTCAATCGTTCCTAAATAAGAAAAGGGGATTCACTCAATGTGTTCCCCTTTTTTTTATTTATAAAGTGTATAGCATTATTTTTTATTCAGCACTTTTTTCATTTTCGTTTATTGCTTTTTCTTTTAAAGTATTAATAGCTTCTTCATATCCGTTTAATAGCTTAACAGTTGATAGAAGGCCTGATGTTAACATTTGTAAGTGGTTATGCTTTTCTATTAACATTTTTATTCCATCAGTTATTGCGAAAATTTTCTTTTCTAATAAATCTACTCTGCTCTTTTTTTCTGCGCTCATTGCTTCGTTTTTTAAATTATCTATCAATTTCAATTGCTAAATCTACAAAAGGTAGATATATTACATACGTTATGTAATCTTCTTCCTCGTACGCTCTAATCCCAAATAACATGCCCGGGTAAACTCCCAGCGTGATCGTGTAACCTTTTTCTTCTTTCATAGTTTATAGTTATTTATTACTTCTATTAATTCCTTATATTTAACTTTGCCTCTAGTCTCTATACTCCATTTAACAAACTTATCGATCTGTCTGTCTGCATACATTCTTTTAGCTAGTACTGCATTTTGCTTTGGATTATGGTTATTGTCTGGTCGCATTGAGAATGATTTTGAGGTTTATATAATGTGTATCCTGGAAACTTATCTGATATTAAACGTTTGAACATTTTCCATCTAATAGGAAAGGATTCATTGGCTCTACCTTTGGTTTCAATAATGAAGCGAAGATCATCATTTAAAAAGTCTGGAGTGTACTTAATGGGTAATACTTTTTTGCTACCTCTGTTTATATAATCGCCTTTACCGTTCGCTTGCCTTTCATAGGACTCGTTGTCAAAATGAAAACCGTCAAACAACACAAATGTTTTACCTTCATAAGATGCGTGTATACCTGCTTTTTTTAAGGCCATATACATATATTTCTCTAGACCAGAAGCAAAATCGATATTATCGTATGATACTTTTTTTGCAACAACAGGCCCTTTCTTTCTACTAATCCGCTTCATCTATCTCATAAGAATAAAAGTTTTTAGATTTGCTTATTATTTCTTCTTCAACCTCTTCTGTGTATACTTCTTTAGCTTTCTGAAGATATAACACAGCATCCATCAGTTCCTCTTGTAAATGATTAAGCCATACGTATACATTCTGCGGGTCAGAATCTAATGTTATGCCATATTTTTTATATCCAACATCTGATCTTGATATAAATTTATCTACTACCGTTTCAACAACGGGATCTCTAAATATAATTTCTTTTTTATTCATTATAATGTGGATTTAATGTGATAATTTAATGAAGTTACGTCTTCTTTGACAAAGGTGCCGTTTTTCATTTCACCCTTTCGTGAAGCTATTACATGATAAGCGGATGTTACACAATCTTCTATATGTATATCTCTTAAAGCTGCTAAGTTGGTTAGCACTACAACCATGTCCCCTATAGCATCGATAAATTCAGCTTCATCGTTTTTTAATATAGCTTGAGCCAATTCGCCAGCTTCTTCCATTAGCTTTATATATTGAGTCTTAACGTCTCCTTGTTTATATATGCCTTTGTCGTGAGCCCATTGTCTAATTAAATCGTAAACATTAGGGCTTTCATCTTCAGGTAGATCAGCTGCGGAGGTGTGCTCTGGATCATTAAAAGCTTCATACAATGCTTTGTTGTATATGAAACATTTCTCAGAGGAGAACATAGATTTTTTGACATTAGCCATTATCCATTGTACTGATTTATTTGTTAACTTAAAATTAATACCATCCGGAGTGGACCATTCAAGACCAATAGAATCTAATAACTGTCCTTTTAATTTATTAAGAGGAACTGGAAATGTTGTTGTTTGTTCTGTAGCGTTTACTTTCATAATCTTTTTAAATAAATTTTTATATAATGTTCTGTCTAGTGGGTAACCATATTGTATTTGTAGATCTATTTCCATGGTAGATATTTCATCAATATCTTTTGTTGAAAATAAAACCTCGTATTCATTGCTTGCATATCCTTGCTGTAGCGTTACTCGCTTATTTAGGTTACGTGTTACTCCTATTTTTTTGCCTGGAATGTGATAAAGATAATAAATTATTTCTTGCATTTTACATTTTTTTTTAATTACTTACCAACGCTAAGCTCAGCTTTAATTGCAGGTAGTGGATTATAGTTAATTATTTGTATATCTTCTATTTCCGGAATTATTAAAGCTTGCCTTGCTCCCATCTTTTTGCTTATCCTTAATCCTTCTTTTAATTTTAATTTAGGCAAACTATTCGTAGGTCTTTCTAAATACACTAAAGCTTGGTCTAAGTGGTTATTATACAAATGACAATCTCCAAGTTGAGCAACTAATTTACCTGGTTTTAAGCCTGCTCCATTTGCTAGCAATTCTAATAGCATTCCATACATTGCAATATCATAAGGTAAGCCTAAGAATACATCTGCTGATCTCTGCATCCACATTAAGTCAAGCTTTCCTTTATTTATATAAACTTGAAAAGCGTAATGGCAAGGAGGCAATGCCATAGATTGTAATTCGTGTGGGGCCCATGCACTAATCATAAGACGTCTGGAGCTCGGATCATTCTCAATACTATATACAAGATTATATAACTGATCATAGCCTTCAAAATCACGCCATTGTTTTCCATAAACTGGGCCTAATGTTTCATCTGTTCTACCGGAACGTTCATAGTCCGGTCTCCAATAGTTTACTCCGTTATCTTCAAGATATTTTAAATCAGTTTTACCTTGCAGTATCCAAAGTAATTCTGTTCTTGCCGCATTAAAAGATATTTGCTTAGCGGTTAGTAAAGGAAAGCCTCCTGCCATGTCATGCCGCATTGTTCTTCCAAACACAGATTTTGTGCCTGTGCCTGTTCTGTCTTCTTTATCTTCTCCATTTTCTAGTATGTCACGCATAAGACATCTATACTGATCCTCTATATTTACCATATTAAAATAGTTCTTTTTGTTTGTTTAATTTAATCGCCGGCTTTTCTATTAAAAGCTTTTTTATACCAATAACATCCTCTTGTTTGTGATGCTTATTGTAATAATATAAATAAAATTTATAAAGCTGCTTCCATATTTCCATTTTTTTATAGGTAGAAGGACTTCTACTAATTCGACCGTTTATTATTATATCTAAATACCATTCGGTGGAGCTTTTGGCTGACGGAGTTATTTTTATGTCATTTCTTACACACCAAACATAAGCATCTATCTCTCTGTCAGTTGCAGTGTAATTACCCATATTAACTCCCTCTTTTTTTTTATACCCGCTACCCATCTATAACTTTTAATATTTTATGATATACTTTATTAACTCTTTCTGAATTAATACCCCTGCCATAATAGAAATCCATAACTTTTTTTATTCTTGTTATTTCTTTAAAATGATGTTTTTTTTTCATTTATTTATTTGTTTTTATTTTTATTATTGATTAAGTTTCCCATGGAAATTTCTCGCCGATCATGTCAGGCTTGTCAAATGGTTGGAAACATCCAGAATCAGGCAACCACTTAAAATGTGCTTCGGCTCCGTTTTCTCCGAGGTTTTGGAACTTAACTTTTAAAACTTTACATTTAACAGTTTTGTTTTCATAATCCCTATGCACTAACAATCCATGATAAGAAGCATCGTACCATTCCCCTCCTCCTTTTATATTGTACATGGTAGGTTCCTCTATTTTGCCATCTGAACCTTTATACATCTTAGTTGGATGAGCTACTATGAAAACTAAAACGTCGTATTTTTTAGCAAATATCTCTATCTTCTGTAGATATTCCATTGTATATTTATTTACATCTTCTGTTCTACAATCTACATCTCTAACTTTATTAAACGGATCTATAACTAAACATTTGATACCTTTACGTTTAACAAGCTCTGCACCTTTTCTTAAAACAGATTCTAAAGTATAGCGCTCCATATCAATGTGGAAGAAATTACTATTGCAATGCTCTGCTACTTGATTCCATCTATCTCCTCCGATATCAGATTCATTAGGCATGCCTTGCCATACTTTACGCATTAACTTATGAGCGTGTAAATATGCAGGGTGATTCTCGGGCGAAGCAAAAGCAGTCTTCCATCCATAGTTCTGATTATAACCAACAATCATTTGATCCACAAAGTCACTTTTACCAGATGAAGGTATACCTGTTACTGTAATGAATTGCCCTGTATAAGTAGAAAATATACTATCAAAGTTAGGCAACCCTACTTGAAATCCTGGCTTAAATCCGTTACGAACAAAATCAGTGACTTCTCCTTCAAGGTCTTTAAACGTAACAACATTTTCCAATGGTACAGGCTTTGCTTTAGAAATACGATACGCTAGCTTTTCAGCTCCATACTTTATTAAGTATTCGTTTGCGTCCTTGCACTCCTCAAACGTTGCTAAATAGCAAGCTTCTGATCCTAATCTTCTTATTAACTCAGACTGCAGAGCTTGTCCCGCTTCGTCTGAATCAACAGCTAAAATAATTTTTGTTTTGTCTTCGAAATAATCTATACAACTATCTAAGTAATCTAAGTTGTTGTTGTTTAATGTAGCTCCGTTTGGAACCGATATAGTATTCGTAATTCCGGCTTCGTGCAAAGCTAATACATCCATTTCTCCTTCAACAATAACACAATAATCAAATCCAACTACACTGTTTATGTTATAGAATACTTTTTCCGCTCCTTTGTATAATTTAAAGTTTTTTCTACCGTCACGATATTTTATGTTAATCAGTTGATCACCCATAAAATAATTAAACTTAATTACATTTTCTGTTTTACTTGTTTGAGGCATAAACTCAGGGCCTTCCCCAATTCTTAAATCAATAAGAGTTTGTTTAGATATTCCTCTTGCTCCAAACCACTCTTCAACCTTGGTGCTTGGCGCATGTATAGCAACCTGATTTGGTCTCTCGTATACTTTTTCAGAGGCTCCTTTACGTTGGTAAGTATGCAGCTGAAAAGGCTTATTACAATTATGACAAGTCCCTAATCCTCTTTCCCAATCATAAGAAGCACACTTAGCTTTCTCATTTTTAGGTTTCCTGTCTGGAGAACACAAAGGACACACTCCTTGTGCTTTGCCCGTCTCTAAATTATGCTGGTTAAAGGTGTCTATCAGAAAACCGTTGATTTCTGTCATCTCTACGTTCATAGGAAATTTAATTTTATTGTTGTTAATTAAAAACAGTAAGAAAGACCCCGGTTAACAGGGCCTGACTAACTACAGTGTGTTATAGTGCGAGCTTCGTAAACCTCGCTCTATATAAAGGGCGATTCTTATTTGCAACCTCTAAGGCAGGAACGCCGCAACGCCCCTTAAAAAAAAGACCTAAAAGCTGAGCTTACGGGAAGCTTTTAGGTTCTATTATTACCAACCTTGGTCTTTCAGGGTTTCTGGTTTGATGTACTTAATACAAGCCCTTTTTAAATCGTTGTACATCCTAACAGCGAGCATTGGTAATTTTATAATATTGTCTAAACTGTATCTTGCTTATGCTGTCTAAAGTTAGCTCTGTATTACATTTTAAAAAGGAAGATCATCTATAGGAACTGCTTGCTGCGTAGAAACAGATTGTTGCGCTCCTTCTGGTCTAGGAGGCACTGCAACGTTCACTCCATTAGTCCATACCACTTTTGCATTACCTAAATAAACTTTAGGAGCTTTTGCCTCTCTTTCTTCTTTTGATTGTTCAACTAACACGGGGCCTTGATTGCCAAACTGGTCGATTTCGTCGTTAATCGTAATTGTAATTGGCAAATACTTTCCTTTCTTTCCGTCTATAATTTTGTGTTTAGGAATTTCGCTTAAGTTAATGCTCATTTTGATAATTGATGCCATAATAATTTAGTTTTAATTGTTAATTTAATTTATAATTTTTGTTAAAGTGTTTTTGTTAATAGGTGTTGCATTGAATCAAAACCTTCTGTTTTAAAAAATAGATTGTAGGCCTCTACGGCTTTTATAACTTTAGCTTCTCCGTTCTTTAAAAACGTGTTAGAACAATCAAATATACCTATTTGATGGGTTCTTTTATCTATAGCCATGAAAACCATATCGTATCCAAATAATTGTTTATATATATATGCTTGACTATCATAATTATATTTTTTAGCGGAATAAGAAAAATCTGCAATACTAGAAGTAGTTTTAAGATCAACGATCAAGCCTTCGTCGTGGTTTATTATATCCGCTTTACCTTTCCATTCAGCCCCGTGTATTTCACTTATCCCAGGCTTTTCATACTCAACGTTAAACCCTCGTATTAAGCTGTTACATGTCTTATTACCAAGCATCTTTTCCTTCATTAATTCTATACCATCCACTTCATGCTGTAATAAACATATATTACCTTCTGAAAGCTCTTTATATTTATTAGTATTCCTAGTGGTTGCATTTATTATTTTGTACTTTTCTAACTTATCAGGCTCTAGTATTGCTGTATGAAAATAGCCTCCAATTGCAAAGTTTATATTAGGATCTTGCGGCTGCCTAAGAAGTAATGGATTACTAAGTAATGTTGATATGTTTGAGTTGCTTAAGAATTGTTGCCCAAATTTACCATAGTAATTAGCATCATTTTTTAATAGCTCTAATATTTCATCTTTATTCATAGTTTAAATTAATTTTTTTAAAGCCTCAATAGCTTCAGGCGTTACGTCGTATTTACTAAGTATTAAGTCTAGAGTTGTTTTATCTTTTACATAAGCTTTAGCTTTATTATAAGTATCTGAATCTAGTTCTATTTTAACTTTTGGAGCAGGCTCGGCTTTACCATGGTCTGCATCTTGAGTATCATCAATTAAGAATAGATTGCCAAGTGCATATTTTTTTCCATAACTAGAAGCACTACCGAATTTTTGAGGCATTTGCATACCTTTTTGGTCAAGATCAACACCTACAATTGCTGTAGCATGTATAGCACTTGCCTCATCTTTTATTGTAGCTGTAGATTCTAATATTGGGAACAAATGCTTTGATTCGTGAAGCAATCTCTCCGTAATTACAACTGAAACTCCTAACTCTAATAGGTAGGGTTTAGTGGCTTCTAAGATATCTTCAGCTGATCTAAAGTTATATTTTCCAAAAGAGTTAAATCTGCTTTTTTTAGATTTAAACCTACTTTGAATGCTAGATAGCTTTTCGTTTAATGTCATTTCTGTTTTTTTCATATATTTAATTTAATTGGTTTTAAATGTAATCAATAACCTGGCTAGCATCTGTGTTTTCTATTAAAGTTTGTATTGCTTGTTTTTTTAGCTCTGATATTCTAACATAAGAACTTGGGCCAGTAATATTTAATATTTTAGCTATTGAGGCAGCCGAGTGCTTATGTGTGTCTAGACCATAACTTAATCGTAATACTTCGTATTCCTTACTACCCTCTTTTAAATGCTTAGACATAATACTCATTAAATAGCTATTCATTAAGTCTATATTATATATTTTAGATTTATCTTCTATTTGAAACAAACGGTTATCATCGGAGTCGTCATATTGTTGATCATCATATTTGTCAAAAACACTGTTAAAAAACATAGCTACCATTGTATCATTTTCTGGATTTTTTCGTATTTCAGTTAGCTTATGCTCCGGTATTCTTATGTCTCCTCTGTTTATGTCTACCGCTCTACGAATTGCTCCTTTGATTCTTTTGCTAAAAAATGATTTTAATGTTTTTTCTATATCTTCAGAACCTATTACTAATTCCCATATTAAATTATCAACTGACTGGATTAATCCTATTGATCCTTCTTGCATTAAATCTGTTATATCCATAACACCTGAAGCTTGCTGAGATGTAGAAAACTTTTTAGCTATATTTTCTACAAGTGGTAAGAACTTAACTATAAGCTCGTCTCTAGTATAAAGATCATAAGATGATTTCTCACTAGGCATAGAACGTTTTAGATCTTCTTTGTATCTAACGTAATTCTGGATGTTATAGTTTTTCATGTTCTATTATTTTAGCATATGCCTCCGTCATCATATGGTTGTTAGCATAGTATATGTTTCCCATTTTCAACATCCATTCATTAAATTCTAGTGCTCTCATAGCTTTTTATGTTTTTAATTATTCAAATATATTATTTTTAATTCTTATTTACGTTAAATTAATGCTAAATTTTACAATTAATAATATAACCCAATATGCCACTAGTTTACCTATTTTTCCAATAATTAAAACCTGTTTTTCCAAATAATAGTAATTAAAAACCTATAATTCCAAATAAATACCTTTAATGTCTTTCCTTTGTCTTGTAACTGAATCTCAACATCTTTAGCATCGTAATTAAGTTTTGTAATTCTTCCATTTGTTTATTTATTTAAGTCTACTGTTTCTATGTTATGTTTAGCGCGGTGGTAGCGACTTTCTTTATTGCAATAGCCCTCATGTTAACCAAGACCTAATTTAAAAATTGCGTGGTACTCGCTCAATGCTGCAGTCATTGTTTTACCTATCATACCAACAAGTTTTTACCGCACTAAAATATAACAAAAAGTTATTGTATTTACTCATTATTTATTTTTAGTTGTTATTTCTTTTACAAATATACGCCTTAATTATTAATAATTACATTTTTAATTTTTTAGTTTTTCTTTTGTTAGCTGCTGATTAAGTAGCTCTTTTTCTTTTTTAAGCTCTACTCCCATATTACGATGCACTGTCCTCGTGGAACAATCTAACGTTTCCGCTAACTTCAACACTGTTATTTTTATTTCATTATCGTGAAGCATAAGTATAGCGTCATATATTTCTGATTCAGATAACTTTTTTTTACCAATCATTTGGCCTACTATAGTAAGCTTTTGTCGCATATCTAATCCAGAGTTATCTTTGAATATAATTTTACGTAGCTTATTAGGCGGAGGCGTTTCTAAATCTTGACAACTAACGTCATAAATCATGCTTTCAAGTAAAGATCTCGATACATTGAACGTTACAAATCCATTTTCTTTATTACATATGAACTCAGACATGCCTGCGAACTCATCCTGATCAATTTGAGGATTAAGATACCATAATACATACAAATGCCATTTAAGTCCTTTATATGTGTTTATTTTAGCTCGTGAGTTAAACAGTGTATAGCATTCATAAGTTCCTTCACTATAGAAGTTACCCCAATCAAATACATTTGAAGGCTTGTCTTCTATTGGATCTCTACGGTATACAACCTTTTTTTTATTTAAGTAATCCAATTTTCTTTCATAATGTGACATTAGCCTGTTACTATTTATTAATTAGCGATCTATTGTCGCACTATTTTTTTATTTGTTTCACAAAGTTAATCTAATTAATTCATCTTCTTGTTCGTCTGTTATTAACTCTTCTAAAAATTCTTTACTTATCCCCATTAGATAGTTTTTTTATTTTATCCTCTAATAATTTAATTTTTTCAAAATTTTCTGTTTCAACACAATAATCTATCTCATCACGAAGTGCTTGTATTTGATCTTCAGTACTTAATTTTTGTTTATAAACAGATAAGCTATCAGAAGTTTGTATAGATATATCAAAATCTTCTCCCATATTTTCGGATACTTGTTTAAGGAAATTTGCATCGTACTCTGCTTGTCTTTTTAATATTTTATCTACAATTAAATCCGCTAACTTATTCATATCTTTATCAGTCATATCTTTTATTTGTTACGTTTATATTATCAATTTGTGTTCGTATTATGTTTGTGTATTTTAACAAAAGGTTTAACTCTGTTCTCTAAAAGATTAGCTAATGTATCATCATCCAAATCTTTTATATATTCTAATAGATCAACGAGTATAGCACTCATAGCCGTTGTGTTCACGTTAAGAGCTTGCGGAATCCCGAAATCTTCAGCCTCAATACCCATACTTACTAATGTGTCGTTATACAACAGTCTATATCGTTCATCTTTGAGGACTTGATCTATATTTCTTAATCCGTAAAGAACAGTATCATGGCCTCTGTTGACTTCCTGGCCTATGGCTTTCAACGTACTCCTTGTATGTTTTTTAGCAACCTTATAATATACCCATCTACAAAACACAGTATTACTATCTCTAGCTTTTAATTTTATGTTGCAATGACTTATAGAGGTTACTGCATTTATAATATTTATTAATTCCATTATTTTATTAATTTAAAATCTCCTAATTTTTTAACTAACTGCTCCATCGTAAACTCTTGAATCTCAAACCCTCTTTTTGTTCCAGAGTCTTCATATGTTAACTCGTAACCTTGTTCATCTCTTGTGTACTTACTCCAGTAACCAGTTGAATCTTTACCTGTTAAAATTTCTCCGTTTTTGTCAAAAGTGTTTTCATAAGAACCGCTACCATTTGAATAAGTATAAAATGCATAAACCATTACACCCTCTTTGTTATAAAATTCTAAATCTTCTTGATTACCTAATATGTTTTTCATAATTGTATATTTTATTAATGTTAATCTAAAAGCACCATATAAG
>TARA_R110000824_G_scaffold7583_1_pt1 | contig 10524 bp, 10 predicted proteins | sample TARA_R110000824 | Tara Oceans TARA_R110000824 (sample SAMEA4397747) | marine metagenome | biome: Polar Biome; feature: [MES] marine water layer (ENVO:01000295) within the mesopelagic zone...; material: water (ENVO:00002006), including particulate matter (ENVO:01000060) such as...... | reverse complement strand
CGTACCGGTGGCCGATCCGGGTAACCTGCAAGATAACGCAAACCGCCAATTGATTCGGCAATAGCAGCAAAGCCCGGGCGTGAGGCATACGGCCCATCCTGGCCATAGCCAGATACCCGGATCATGATCAGGGCGGGATTAATAGCTGACAGTTGCTCCCAGCCCAGATTCCACTTTTCCAAAGTCCCGGGGCGAAAGTTTTCGATAACGATGTCGCTCTCTTCCACCAGCTTATGAATGATGGCTTGAGCGTCAGGATCTTTCAGATTCAGTGTCAGGGATTTTTTGTTGCGGCTCTGTGAATACCACCATAGCGAGGTATCATTGTGCATTTTGCGCCAGCGCCGCAGTGGGTCGCCGGTGCCCGGTGGTTCAACCTTAATTACGTCGGCACCGAACTGGGCAAGGATGCTGGCTGCGTAGGGACCGGCAATCAGTGATCCCAATTCGAGGACGCGAACGCCTTCCAGGGGCAACGGCTTTTTTTCCGGATTCCCAGGGCAGGAAGATTCCTTGGTCATTTTCAACTCACCTTAAAATGGCATGGCTATCACATTATTTTCGAAAATAATGAGCCGGAATGAAAAAATGCCAAAATGGTTAAATGTGAGGCTGCCATCTCCAATTGCGATGACTGGAGTCAGTTGCTTGGTGTCAGATGTTCAAGCAGGCGTAACGTTGCCTGCGACAGCGGGTGTTGATTGCTGGTACAAAGTTTCAGGTTGCGGCTTGCCCAGTTGTCGGTGAGGGGTATGACCTTGATGCGGTGGGTGTTTACGTACGGTCGCGCAATGTCTTGCGGCATAATGCCGATGCCCAGATCCTGTTCGACCATGCGCAGCAGCGCTTCGTAGCTGGTTACCTGAATGCGCATGCGGAAGGTTTTTTCTGCAGCGGCGGCCGCCTGCAACAACTTGTTGTTAATGGCGCTGCCGGTGTGAAGGCCAACGTAGTTGTACTGCAGGGTATCTATAAAGTTCACGCTCTGGGCCTGGCTAAGCGGATGTTGGTTGGCAGTAATCAGAGCCAGTCGATCGGACTGGTAGGGGTGAATGGTCAGGTTTTCCGTGTTGCCAAGTACTTCGGTAAAAATGCCGATGTCTGCCTGGTTCTGTGCTACGGTTTCAATAATTTCCGAGCTAATGCGTTCTTCCAATTGAATCTGGATAAAAGGATGTTGATCCAGAAATGCCTTCATCTGCGCGGGCAGAAACTGGATGATGGCTGAAATATTGGCCACGATACGCACTTCGCCCCGCATGCCCTGAGAGTATTCGTTCATGCGCGCATGCACTTCTTCAAGTTGATGCAGCACACCCCTTGATAGCTGGGCTAGCGCCTTGCCAGCTTGGGTGCCTCCAACGCCACGATTGGTGCGTACCAGCAACTGAGCATTCAGGCAGGTTTCGAGTTCGCTGATGCGCTTGCTAATCGCTGAGGCCGCGATGTGTTCCTGCTCGGCAACGGCGGCTATGGTGCCCGTTTCCAAAACACGCACAAACAGGCGTAAAGAGGTGGGGTCCAAATGCATTCAAGCGCTCCAGGTATCTGCAATCCCACCGATTCTATGTATTTGCGCCCTTCAATCGGGTCGATGCCGCTACGGATGCTCTTCTGAGCCTGCACTGCCTGCTCACGGGCTTCAGTTAAGGGAAACTGACTGGACTTGCCGAGAGTCAGCTCACGCCGCTTGGCTGTATTGCTTCCCATCGCCTCACCCCTAAGCACGCCAAAGGAGAATTCAAGTAAGTCGAACTACCACCCTTTATACTCCCCAACTTCCGCTGAATTACACCAGATCTTCATAGACATCCATGGATAACCTATATTTTTTATATCAAAAAACCAGATATTTGTGGATGTTTATGGACAGTTTTAGGCATCACTCTATGTTCTGCACCTGCTCTCGCACTTGTTCAATCAGCACTTTCAAATCGACTGCTGCCCGCGTTACGCCGGCATCAATGCTCTTGCTGCTCAAGGTATTGGCCTCCCGGTTCAGCTCCTGCATCAGAAAATCCAGACGGCGACCAATCGCCTCATCGCGCTTGAGGGCATCCGTAACCTCGCCGATATGGGCATCCAGCCTATCCAGTTCTTCAGCCACATCACTCTTCTGCGCCAACATGACCATTTCCTGAGTAATGCGCTCAGGATCAATCTCTACTTTGGCTTTCTGAAAACGCTCACGCAGATGCGCTTCCTGCGCTTTGAGCAGCCCGGGCATATCCTCACGAACCGTCGCAACCAGCACTTTCATTTCCGTCAGGCGATCTTCAAACAAAGGCCGCAAACGCTCACCTTCCCGCTCACGGACAACCGCCAGTTCCTCAACCGTTTGTTTGAAAAGGTTCAGCGCAGTCTCTTTAACCGGGCTGTAATCCTGCTCCGGTACTGAAAGCACTCCGGGCCAACGCAAAATATCCAGCGCATTAATGTGCGCCGGGTTATCCAGCATACGGTTAACGTGGTTTGCGGCCTCATTGACCGCTCGGGCTATGTCCTCATTAATCTCAAAACCCGGAACACCCGCTTCGGTGGACTGCAGACGAATCGACACATCCACCTTGCCCCGCTTCAACTGCTTTCGCAGCTCCTCCCGGAAAGGATTTTCAAGCTCGCGCAACGCCTCCGGCAACCGGAAAGACGGCTCCAGGTAGCGGTGATTGACGGTGCGAATCTCGCAAGTCAGCGTTCCCTGCCCGTCCTGAGCATCCTTCCGGGCAAATGCAGTCATACTTCTAATCATGGCAGCTCCGGCTTTGTAGTTGATCACAATCGTTTATTATAAAACCTGAGTCTAACAGGCAGGGATCACTTGCGGCGAACTCCACCTCAAACTTCATTCAAACAACATCAACACCCTGCTCGGGGCGCCCCGGAATCCAGGCCCAACGTGTTATACTTTCCGGCTTTCAAATCCGAACCCGCCCGGGACAACCCCCCGGACACTTACCTCAGAAATCAGGAAACACTATGCGTCCAAGCGGCAGAACGCCCGAGCAGCCCAGAGAGATTCGCCTTACCCGGAACTACACCCGCCACGCTGAAGGTTCCGTGCTGGTCGAGTTCGGAGACACCAAAGTCATCTGCACCGCCTCAGTGGAAAACAAAGTACCGCCCTTCTTACGTGGGGAAGGCAAGGGCTGGATCACCGCGGAATATGGCATGCTGCCCCGCTCTACCGGCAGCCGCATGGGCCGCGAAGCTGCCCGTGGCAAACAGGGCGGACGCACCGTCGAAATCCAGCGCCTGATCGGCCGCTCACTGCGCGCCGCCGTCGACATGGAAGCTCTGGGCGAGCACACCATCACCATAGATTGCGACGTAATCCAGGCCGACGGCGGAACCCGCACAGCAGCGATCACCGGCGGCTGCGTGGCCCTGGTCGACGCGCTGAACCACCTGGTTGCAACCAAGCGCCTGAAAAAGTCACCGCTGAAGCAAATGGTGGCTGCTGTGTCCGTTGGCATATACAAAGGCACACCGGTGGTTGATCTGGACTACCCGGAAGACTCCGAAGCCGAAACTGACATGAACGTGATCATGACCGACCAGGGTGGCTTCATCGAAATCCAGGGAACTGCGGAAGCGGCGCCGTTTGTTCAGGAAGAACTGGACAGCATGCTGGCACTGGCCAAGCAAGGCATTGAAAAGCTGTTTGTACTGCAGAAAGAAGCACTGGAAGGATAAAGGCGCTAACTCCAAGGTCTGGGCACCTGCGCGGTGACGCGTCACCAGACTGCTGGGGGCCAAGGATGGCCAGAAACAAGCGTACAGGGATGTACTTGCAGCGTGTCTGGGGGAGCGGCGTCACTGCCGACACGTCCCCCAAAGCTTAAACCAGCTTAAAGGCCAATCTCTATATCATAATCCATAATCACAGGAGCGTGATCCGAAAAACGGGTCGTGCTGTCAATCCAGCCATCCTGGATAGTCTTGCGAATACCCGGCGTCATCAACTGGTAATCCACCCGAATACCTGCATTCTTCCGTGAGCCCTCAGTTTGCTCCGGCCACCAGGTAAATTGATTACTCTGCTTGTTGATATCGCGGAACGCATCCACGCAGCCCATCTCATCAAACAAACGATCCAACCAAGCTCGCTCGTGGGGCAGAAAACCGGAAAAGTCCAACTTATGATATAGAGGACTGGCATCAGTCACGTGATGCGCTGTCTGCAGGTTCGCACCAAAAATAAACTGCCGACGCTTACGCAGAGTTTTCTGCATGTGCAAGCCAAAAGCGTCCATAAAATCATCTTTATGGTCGAGAACTGTCAGATCATCCTCGCTGATCAATTCTTCCTCACGACCCAAGGCGCAGGGTGCCAGCACAGAGGCAACCGAAACCTTGTCAAAATCAGCCTGAATAAAGCGCCCTTCGCGATCCGCCTGCTCGTTGGCGAAACCGTACATGATGGCTTTGGGAAAATGCCGCGTGTAAATACCCACGCCGCCGTCCTCATTGTTTTCGCCATCGATGAAATAGGCCTCATACCCCTCAGGAATGAGATTGAGATCTTCAATCTCATAGGCGCGCATACGGTGATCCTGAACACAGACAACATCTGCATCCTGCTCGGCCAGCCAGTCGAAGAAACCCTGATCAACAGCCCGGGCAAGACCATTGACGCTGATTGATACTACCCGCATACGTGTTCCCTGATTCGGTTTGTGTGTATGATACCGTTTTCACGCGTTATTAAAAGATCCACACCCGCCAGAAGCCCTGCCATGCACGACTATCAGCAAAATTTTATTGAATTCGCTATCCGCCGTAACGTACTTCGTTTTGGTGATTTCACCCTCAAGTCCGGCCGCATCAGCCCCTACTTTTTCAACGCCGGGCTATTCAACACCGGGGACGACCTGCTTCAGCTCAGCAAAGCCTATGCTGAAGCCATCGACCGCAGCGGTCTGAATTATGACATCATTTTCGGGCCTGCCTATAAGGGCATTCCGTTGGCAACCGTGACGGCCATGGCACTGGCTCGCGGGGGCAACAGCAAGCCATTTGCCTTCAACCGTAAAGAAAAGAAAGATCACGGCGAAGGCGGTAATATTGTGGGTGCCCCGTTGCAGGGTAAAGTACTAATCGTAGATGATGTTATCACCGCTGGCACAGCCATACGCGAATCCATCGACCTCATCCGGGCTTCGGGCGCGGAGCCAGCTGGCGTGCTCATCGCCCTGGACAGGCAGGAGCGAGGCAACAGCGAGCTCTCAGCCATACAGGAAGTAGAGAGCGAATTCAGCATCCCGGTGGTCAGTATCATCCGCCTGGACCAGGTTCTGGACTATCTTGAAACCAATCCGGAGTTTTCTGGCCATGCCACGAAGGTAGCCAGCTACCGGGAACTTTACGGAGTCTGACTGATGCACAAGCGCCCGACCGTAATTTCAGCTACTGCCTCTGTCCTTATGCTGTCACTGGGCATGACAACCCTGGCAGAGGCTGGAATGTACCGCTACACGGATGAAGACGGCCAGATTGTAATCAGCAACACCATCCCACAACCAGCCACAAAGCGCGGCTACGACATCCTCAATTCAAACGGTCGCGTAGTGGAAGTCATCCCGCCGGCGCCAACGGAAGATGAAATCACCGCGCGCGAAGCAGAAAAACAGCGTCAGGCAGACCTTGCCGCTCAACGCGAGAAAGACGCCCAACTACTAAAGCGCTTTAGCCATCCCGACCAGGCGATCAGAGCCATGCATCGCAAGCTGGATGAACTGCGAGGCCTGATTCAGCTCAAGCGCGGTAACATCTCTATCATCTCAAGCCAGCTCGATAACGAGCAAAGCCGCGCCGCGAACATGGAGCGATCCGGACAAAAAATACCGGACGCAACCCTCGACAAGATCCGCCGCCTTGAATCGCAGATCCGCGATATCGAGAGGGAAATTTCCTGGCAAACTCAGGAAACAGACTCCCTGATACAGTCGTTTGAAGCCGATGTAAAACGGCTCGAAAAAGTCACCGGCGAAGCTCGCACGCTGGAACTGGACCCAGACGACACCTCAGATTAACCCGCTGCCACCGGCAACGGCAGTACACCACCATTAAAAATGAAAAAGGGCGCCAAAACTCAGCTTGGCGCCCTTTTCGCATACCAGCACAGGTTCTGTGCTGGCATTACTGCATCACCTGGAATCAGGCTGAAGCAGTGTCTTTCTTTGCTGCGGTTTTCTTCTTCGCAGCTGGCTTCTTGGCTTCTACCGATTCCTTGGCATCTTGAGCTGCTTTGGACACATCGTCTGCCGCTTCAGATACTGCGTCTGCGCCTTCAACTGCTTCTTTCTCAAGCTTTGCGACCAGGTCGGCTGCAAAGTTGCCAAAGCGGCTGTTCAGAGTGCGCAGCTGGCCGAAAAGGCTGTCGCTGTAGCCGTTATAACGAGTGCGCAGAGTTTTAACACTGTACTCACGCGCTCCTGATTCCAGCTTTTCAGCGTAGTCAAACGGCTTGGCCGCCAGCTTCTTCTGTTGCTCTTCAGCAGCATTGATGCCTTTGTCTACGATTTCCTGAAGCTGTTCCTGATAAGTTTTAAGTTTACCCATGTCATTTCTCCTTGGTTTACTGAAGTATTTTCAAACCCTTCCCTTATCGCTTCTGACTGAGGCTTAGCCCTGTTTGATTAGCTCTAAGGTGAACGCTTTCTTTGAATCTGAAACCAAGGTTACGGGGAAAAATTAGAATGTTCATACTAAAACAGGCGCCGTGCATGCGCCGCATATAAGTGATTTTACGGATTACTCACTTGTCGCAAGCCCCTCAATCCGCATAACGCCTCCTGTTTTTGCAACCCGCCTCTCCGTATTATTCCGGCGCTGCAAACCCATTATTAAAACAAAGTCTGCGACGCTAGCATTGGCGCGAAGGCACTACGGCACTGCGGACAGTGCGATGAAGGACGCTTACCAGCGAAACAAAATCCAGCTCGGCACCAGCATGTCAGAATCAGTTTCCCGGATCCAGCCACCGCCATCAGCTGGCACCAGGTAGTACTCACGACCGACTTCCGGCACCACCTTTATCTCCATGAGCTGTCCGTTCACCCGATACTCGTAGAATATCTCGCCATCACCCGACCGGATCACGATCTGCGGACCATCACTCGATGGCTGATAGTCAGAAATCACAACTGGCTCTCTGGGCGTTTCTACAAGGGTCTCATCCAGAGAACCGCTTCCCTGTGCCAGCGCAGAAGCAACGCCGAAAACAAGCAGAAGTGCGGAAGAGGCGATTCGTTTCATTTTCGTGATACCCTTTTATTATCCATCGAATTACGTACAGAGTTGCACAAGCCAACCCACGCTTCAATCAGAATCCGGACCCGCTTTGACATGACTGAACAAAAGACCCCACCTGTGGTGCTTGTGGACGGTTCGTCCTATTTATTCCGCGCTTATCATGCACTTCCGCCACTGACCACCAGCAAGAACCATCCAACCGGTGCCATCAAAGGCGTAATCGCGATGATCCGACGCCTGGAGCAGGACTTCCCCGGCTCAAAGCTGGTCGTCGTGTTTGACGCCAAAGGCAAAACCTTCCGTCACGATCTGTACGAAGAGTATAAAGCCAACCGGCCGCCCATGCCGGACGACCTGGCCGTGCAGATTGAGCCCATTCACCAGATGGTAAGGGCCATGGGGCTACCACTGCTGATTGTAGAGGGCGTGGAAGCCGACGATGTAATTGGCACTCTCGCCGACGAAGCCACCAGCAAAGGCATCGATGTCGTGGTCTCAACCGGCGACAAGGATATGGCACAACTGGTCAGCGACCACGTAACGCTGATCAACACCATGACCGAAACCCGGATGGATAAGGACGGCGTGGTTGAGAAGTTTGGCGTCCGCCCTGACCAGATTATTGATTACCTGGCTTTAGTAGGCGACAAGGTAGATAACATTCCCGGCGTCAACAAGTGCGGACCAAAAACGGCTGTAAAATGGCTACAGGCTTATGACAATCTTGGCAGCGTGATTGAGCATGCTGACGAAATCAAAGGCAAGATTGGTGAATATCTGCGCGAAGCCATTGATACCCTGCCCCTGAGCCGGGAGCTGGCCACCATCAAAATGGATGTGGAGCTGGACTTTGGGCTGGAAGACCTGGAAGAGCGACAGCAGAACGATGCAGATCTGCTGGAACTTTTCCGGGAATATGAATTGCGCGGCTGGATTGCAGAACTGGAAGCCAAAGCGTCAGAACCCGCAGAAGACGGCAGTGTAAAGGCAACTGAAACCACCAACGACACTCCGCCAGCTCCTCAGGAAAAGCGCTACAGCGTAATCACCGAACAGAAAGAACTCGACGAGTGGGTAGCAAGGCTCGGAAAATCCGATCTGTTCGCCTTTGATACTGAAACCACCAGCTTGCGCTATATGCACGCCGAGGTGGTGGGCGTATCGTTCGCTATAGAAGCAGGCGAAGCGGCTTACGTTCCCTTTGGCCACGATTACATGGGAGCACCAGAGCAGCTCGATCGGGAGAGCGTACTGGCTCAGCTAAAACCTTTGCTGGAGGACCCGCAACAGAAAAAGGTGGGTCAGAACCTCAAGTACGACAAGAACGTGCTGGCCAACCACGACATCTGTCTGGAAGGCATCGCAGAAGACACCATGGTCGAGTCCTACGTGCTGAATTCCGTGTCGTCTCGCCACGACATGGACACCCTGGCCCGGAACTATCTGGGCGAAGAAACCATCACGTTTGAATCCATTGCCGGTAAAGGCGCCAAACAGCTCACCTTTAACCAGCTGGATCTGGAAAAGGCCGGCCCTTATGCCGCAGAAGACGCAGATATAACCCTGCGCCTGCATCAGGTGCTGCGCCCGCAGCTGGCCAAGGTTGGCAAGCTTCAATCAGTTTATGAAGACATAGACCTGCCCCTGGTGCCGGTGCTGTCGCGCATGGAACAACGCGGCACGCTGATCAAAGCCAGCACTCTGCGCCAGCACAGTCAGGAACTGGCAGAACGGATGGCCGAGCTGGAAAAGGAAGCGCATAAGGTGGCAGGAGAAAATTTCAATCTCGGCTCACCCAAACAGTTACAGGTTATTTTTTACGAAAAAATGGGGCTTCCGGTAATCAAGAAAACCCCCAAGGGCGCGCCTTCGACCGCCGAGCCCGTATTGCAGGAACTGGCTCATGAGCATGAACTGCCCAGACTGATTCTGGAGCACCGCAGCCTGAGCAAGCTCAAGTCCACCTACACAGACACGCTGCCAGAGCTGATTCACCACCGCACAGGTCGCGTGCATACTTCCTACCACCAGGCCGTTACAGCCACTGGGCGACTGTCTTCATCGGAACCCAACCTGCAAAACATCCCCATCCGCACCGAACAGGGCCGGCGCATTCGTCAGGCGTTTATTGCGGAGAAAGGCCACAAGCTGATTGCTGCGGACTACTCACAGATTGAGTTGCGCATCATGGCGCACTTGTCTGGAGATAAGGGACTGCTGACAGCTTTTGAAAAGGGTGAAGATATCCACAAAGCAACAGCGGCAGAAGTCTTTGGAGTGGCGCTGGATGAAGTGAGCAGTGACCAGCGACGCAGTGCCAAAGCCATTAACTTCGGCCTGATTTACGGTATGTCGGCGTTCGGACTGGCCCGCCAGCTCGATGTAGCGCGCAAGGTGGCCCAGCAATACATCGACCGTTATTTCGAACGCTATCCGGGTGTCTTGCAGTATATGGACAACATCCGCAAGCAGGCCCACGACGATGGATATGTTGAAACGCTGTTTGGCCGCCGCCTTTACTTGCCTGAAATTAACGCACGCAACAAGCAACTGCAACAGGCTGCTGAGCGCACCGCTATCAACGCCCCCATGCAGGGAACCGCGGCAGACATCATCAAGCTGGCAATGATAGAAGTAGAAAGCTGGCTGCTTTCAGAGCACGCTGATACCGCGCGCATGACCATGCAGGTACACGACGAACTGATTCTGGAAGTGAAGGAAAAAGCGGTAGATGAGATCCGAGAAGGGCTGATCAAGCGCATGTCCGGCGCCGCGAAGTTGGCGGTGCCGCTGCTGGTAGAAGCTGGTGTGGGCGACAACTGGGATCAGGCCCACTAAACAAAAACGCCCGGTAAGTGTTTCCTCAAGCGGGCGTTTTGCGGCATTGGCAGACTTCTGATGACGGTCTGCCGTTATCTTTTTGATGTCACTCGTTAAAAGGCTTTGCTGATTTGCAGTGCAGCACTCCAGGCGTCCAACTCGTATTCGCCTTGGTAGTTAGACGCGCCCGCCTTTGGATCTTTCTGGGTAGGTGCGGTATGCAAATAGTTGAACTCGTCGATCTTCGGATCATCTGTAAACAGCAGAGTACCCACAGAGGCATCAACTGTCCAACCGCTGCTGGCGTCTTTCCACTGGGTACCCAAGGTCAGCCAATGGCGGTCCGAGGACGGAATACGAGCTGTAATGAACTCACCGACAGGTGATTCGTCCCAGGCATAGCCTGCTTTAAAGGCCCAAGCCGGTGTGGCTTGCCAGATAGTGCCGACG
>TARA_R110000824_G_scaffold10541_2_pt1 | contig 10525 bp, 9 predicted proteins | sample TARA_R110000824 | Tara Oceans TARA_R110000824 (sample SAMEA4397747) | marine metagenome | biome: Polar Biome; feature: [MES] marine water layer (ENVO:01000295) within the mesopelagic zone...; material: water (ENVO:00002006), including particulate matter (ENVO:01000060) such as...... | reverse complement strand
GGAAATAAATATGGTAAAGGATTTGAAGAAAGTCAAAAAAGAATTGACGATCTTCGTAGTTTAGTTAAAGAGTACAAAGCTCCTGTTATTTTTAAAGAACAATTTGACAATAATTTTTGGGTAGATCAATTTAGACTTCCTTCTGATTATTTATATTTAGTAAATCAAAGATCTGAACTTTTTATAAATAATTGTGATCCTATTGAATATTATTTAGATGATAATAATCCTGTAGCATATTGTATATTACCCATGGATAATTTAAATGATGGTACTAGCTTTATTCAGCATCTTGCATTAATGGCTGATGCCACAGATGCAACTTTAGGTTATGCTGGTATATCTACTCTTAATTTTAGTGCTTATAATTTTCCTCAAGATTCAACGAATTTAAAAAATGATCTGCTTAATCCAAGTAATTGGCCTGCTGGACAAAAAATATACTGGGAACAGTATGGAATGTTAAGCTATCCAAATTCTTTTATTATTATTCTAGATGAGTCTCTTTATACCTGGTTGAATTGGGATTCTTCTATGACAAATTCAGTATCTGGGAGTAGTTTGATTACTGTTCTTATAGGAATTATGCATAGTGCTACATCATATGATGATAATATAAATACTCAAGTATACTTAGAATATACTGATGATGCACTAGGAGCTAAAAGATTACCTCCTGCAGATTCAACGAGAGAGTACGCATTAAATAAATTTATACAACAAGATGATATATTTAAACTTTTAAAAGATCCTTTTAATACAACAAAATATACTTCTCCTTTGACAACAATGCGAGGAGAGTACATAGATATATACACGAGTGATATATTTATAGTAGACAAAGTAAAAATAACTTATATACGAAAACCAAAGAATATTTCACTACCTTTGGGGATTGGCTGCGAACTTCCTGAGCACACTCATCAAGAGATTGTGGATATGACAGTTAGCAGCATATTAGAGGGAATTAGTGACCCTCGATACAAGACTCACCAATTAGAGGTGAGCAAAAATGAATAATTATTAATTTAAAAAACAAAAAAAAATGGCAAGACATTTAATGATCGGTGACGACGCAGCAGTATCCTACTCAAGTGGGGTATTAGCTGATAACGCGCTCGACGTACAAAAAAGATCTGCTTCTGGATGGACATCTTTAACGGCTGGTGATACAGTTGCAGATTCAGCAGAAATAAGAATTGTACAAGGAAATGGGACAACAAATATTGTATCTCCGTGGTTTTACGGTAAAGATGTAATTAACTGGAGTGGTAAAAGTTATTCAGCGGCAGCTGCACAAACTTCTACTTTATTATGTGTAACTACAGCAGCAGCAACAGTCGGAGGAAAAGAACTTGATATTAAGTTTGTGTATCTTAACGGATCTCAACAAGACTTCTTTAGCTTTTCTACAACAATTGTATCCGGATCTGTAGTTGCGGATAGTGGAGCAGCAATAATCGCTGCATTTAATGCATTAACTAATGTACCAGACTGGTTAAATCCAACAGCTACATTAGCAACTGCAACTGTAACTTTTACAGGATCAAAAAGAGGTGACACATGTCAAAGTGGAAACACTTGGAATTACGAACCAGTAGTATTTAAAACTATTATTGCTCTTAATCCAGTTACTACTCAGACTTATACAATTGTAGATAATGTAGTTGATGCAACTCCTGGATATGGTGATGGATTTGCAGTAAAAGCTTTAGAAGATAGCTTAATGGGTAATCAATACGGTTACTACAATAGAGTACAGCAGCCTAATACTCCTACTACAACAGCAGATACTGGGGAGACTTATGATATGTATAATATTGTAGCAACAAAAGATGGTAGTTCATCATCTCAAATCAATGGTGTAGATAACTTAATTGAAATCACTATTGCTTTTGATAATGATACAGGATCCTTAACTTCAGCTTTAGAGGGCGTACTTAATCCGTATATGAATTCAGCAGGATTTGGATCAGTTAACCTATAATACTAACAAATAAAAAATAAAAGAAAATGGCAAATAGACAAATAACACAAGTAAACTCTTCTCCTGCACCTATGGCACCAAAGGTAGCTAAGGCTCGTTTTGATTTAACAGCTTTAACTCCTGTGGCAGCTTCTGATGTAGTAAAATCAGGAGTATATATTCCTGAAGGAGCTATAATTACAAGAGCTTGGTACTTCGTTGACGTTACATTAACAGGTGGTGGCTCAGATGCAGCTGCTCCTAAGTTAGGAATAACTAGTGATGATGACGCATTCGTTGCAACAATAGCAATTAGTGCTGGTGGTAATGTGTGGGATCAAGGTGCGAGAGGTACTTTAATTGATAATCCTGCAATATCAGGAGACGCAGCAACAACTCTTGTACATGCAGCATTAAATTCAGCTACAATGGTACACTGTGCTGTAGATGAGGAGATAATCCTTACTAATGTAACAAATACTATTACAGCTGGAAAATTGACAGTTTTTGTAGAATATGTACAAACTGGATTACTAGTAGCAATAGGATAGTAACTTAACTTAATAAGACTTATAGGGGGCATTGTCCCCCTATCGGTCTTTTTTTTAAAATCAAAATAAACTATGGCACTTAATATAAATGTAACAAATTCTTGTAACGTATTAGTTATTACTGCAAGTCGATATGATATTACTTCTTTACAAGCAAATATTACAATAACAGATCTATATGATGGCGGGAATTATACTGCCGTTCTGAATTATGATGCCGCAGGAAACGGAACCGTAAGTGTTCCAGTATCTTCGCTGTCGGCGTCTTATGGTGCTTTTAAAGCCTGTTTACTAGAAGGAAATGTAACGTATGTTTGTAAACCTATTCTTCTGAATTGTGATATAGATTGTTGTTTAGTAAAATTAACTAATGAATTAATAGATTGTTCTTGTGATTGTCCTAGATGTGCAAGCGCATTAGCTAAAGCTCAAAAAATATTTTTATTATTAAAAAGTGCAAAATCTGCAGTAGAAATAGCTGGAGATACTCAAGGTAGTGGTTATTTTGAGGATATACTTTCAAAATATTTAAAAGCAAAAGAAATTTGTGATAATAGTTGCGGATGCGACTGCTAAAAATTAATATTTAATTATGTCCTTCATCGACCTTACAGCAGCTGCTATAGCAGCAACAAGAGGAATTTTAACAGCGGCTACTTCTTATGCGTCGTCTTCGTCATCTTCATCAGAATCTGCTACAACTCCTGACCCTGAGTATTATAATCCTTTAAATCCTAAAACAAAAGAGAATTTAAGGAATCTTGATTATTTAAAACAGAGAGGACCGTATACTCCAACAAGTAAATTAGCTACTAGAAGATGGACTTCAGTTCAAGCTTATAATTATAATTCTCTAAAAAATGATTTTGGAGGGCCGTCTTTTACTGAGATTGGGCTTATTATATCTACTACTATAAGTCCACAGAATGGTACTTCATTATGGGATAATGTTGTAAATGTAGAGGATGTTACTGTATATAATCCTCTTCAGTGGCAGGGTAATACTGTACCTTCAGATCAGATAACTACAGTAAATACTGGTGGTCGTATTGAATTACGATATGCCGGGGAGGCATTTAAAATAATGCCAGGCTTTCCAAATATTCCTCGTTTAAGTGGGATGCTCCCTATTATTGTAAATGTAACATATGCTTCTGGGCACGTAGAGCAATTTGAGTTACTATGTCCTATAGGTATTGAATATAGAATTGGTTTTCAGGCTCTAGACGGCTCGGCGCAGAACTTGCATCACGAAGTTAGTATATGTGAATATAAAACAAATTCTGATTGGTATAGTAAAGGTAAAAATACAATATATTCTAATGCTGAAGCAACAGCAGCTTATCATATACTTACTAGGTTTAGTCCTAACACTCCTAATCAACTTACACATCCTACCTATAACCCATCAGGTACTTTAGGAGAAGCTGGATACTTTAAGACTTATTCCACTTTTAATTATCAAGACCTTCATCTACTAAATTCTGTTAGTACTTGGACTGATCCGCTGGCAGCTGAATATTCAGTTAATGGTTTTGTTACACCAGATCAAACTCAAACAGCAAAACAAAAATTTTATAGAGTAGATGCTATCGCACAAAATAATGCAAGCGGGTGGTATAGTACTACTATTGATGGTAAAGACCAAACCTGGTTTAATACTAATTATACTCAATCTTCAATTAATCAGGATATATGGGTAGATAATAATTATACTGGCTCAGCTAATACATCATTTCAGGGAGTGCTAAATAGTATTTCGAGCGCTCTTAAAAATCAAATTTTTACTTTTACAGCTTATTACTCAGAGAATCTAATAAATTGTGGGCCTACTCCACAAACAACATATTATGTTTGTGATACTGTAGGTAATCCTGGTTATTGGCAAACAACTTGGTTAGCAAGTCTTACAGCAGGTAATTGTAATACTGTAACAATACCAGCAGCTGATAGACCAGGAGGAGCAAATTATGCTAATGTTACTTATATACACGAGGCAGCTTGTTGTACTACTTGTACATTACAACTTACAGCTTCAGCTCTAGCAAACGCCAGTTATAATGTTTCTAATGGTACAGCTGTTTGGAATGCTACATCAGCGGGGAATTCTACTGGTGCTCCTTGGACTTCTGGAAGTATGTATACTGTTGTAGTAACAAATTCAGCTGGTACAGTTGTGGGAACATCTAATCCATCAGGAGGTAATACTTTTACTGATGCTACTTGTGATGTTACTAGTGGATCTCCTTATATTTCATGTGATGCTACTACATTAATACTTCCAGGAATGCAAGTATCTGGTGCTGGTATCCCGGCAGGTGCCACTGTATTTGCAATCCAAAATGGAACTATTGGTATTAATGCAACATCATTTAATATAATAGATAATGCATATCCAGGTGCTAATAGTGGAAACTCACTTCCTGCTACAGCAACAAATACAAATACAATTCTTACTTTCTCTACAGGAAATTGGGGAAATTTTGGCGGTTTAGCTGCTAATGATACTTCTAATCCTTTTTATACTTTATGTGTAACAGATGATGATGGGTGTGAAGAATGTACAACATTTATAATAACTGAGAATACTGCACCTTCAGGATGTACAGATTCTACTGCAACTAATTATAACTCATCAGCTGTTGTAGATGATGGCTCTTGTGTTTTATGTAATGCTTCGGATGGATTATTACATGATCCAAACGGTTCTTCAAGTACACCTTTGTTTGATTCATTAGCCGCAAATGGTACCCCAGCTACAGCTATAAATAGTACTTCTCATAATAGTGATGGTACATTAGCAGTATCAGCTTCTCCAATAGCATCTCTTATTCCCTATATAGATTTTGATGCTAATTCTTATTTTGAAATAAAATTATATAAAACTCTTAGTCAAGGAGAGTCTAGTAATAGCGTAGGAGCAAGTTTAATAGCAACTCAAAATACAGGCACTCTTAATAATGTAACTTTAGCAGCACACAATTTTACAAGTTTAGCTTATGGTTATTATACCATGAGGGTAAGGCATGTAGATGGTAATTCTGTAAAAACTCTTGAAAATTGTTGGACAGAATGGTATGGAATTGTTCAAGCAGAGGTTTGTGATGATCAGGGTAATGGTTCTTATAATAGTAATCCCGTTGATCCAGTATTAAGATTTCCAAATAATAATCTATGTATTTCAATTCCACCTTGTTGTCAAATGTCTTCTGTTTCGATCTCCTCGAAATATGGTTCAACTTGCTTTCCAGTATTAGAAGCATCTATAAGCTGTGATCCTCCCAGAAGCATACAGGTAACATGGTTGTATAGTCCAACCGGTACTGGATATACTCAATTAGGTGCATATTCATTAGGATTTGTTAATCAGTCAAAAGATATGTATGCTACTGTTAGTAATGTTCCAACTAATACTAATTGGACTACTATAAATGGTTCTGGATTTTATAAAATTGAGGTAATTTGTACTACTGCATCAGGTGATATATGCGTACTAGACGACAGTTATCTTTATACAGCACCTGTTTTTGGCTGCAGTGATGCATCTGCATATAATTATGATCCGTTGGCTGTATGTTCAGGTCCTTGTGCTTTCCCTTCTTGGGATTGTGATGGTCAGGGTAATTGTATTGATCCTTGGACAGGAACTCTTACAGGATATACTGCGGGAACATATAATTGTTTAAATGGTGCAGGATGTTGTCAACCTAGTTGTCAACCCCCACCTGTACCTGGATGTACAGATATTTGTGCAACAAACTATAACCCACTTGCAGCAATAGATGACGGAAGTTGTAAGTTTACGGTTTGTAGTACTGCAAATGCTACAAATTTTGGTTACAGTTGTTGTAATAATAATTATTATTCTCCTGCACAAGTTTCGGGACCAGATAATAGTTGTTGTATAATGCCCTGTACTCCTGATAATACTCTTTCAGTTGTAGTTACAGATGGTACGGGAACATGTATAGCATTTAATAATGACGGAGCAGTTAATATATCTTTAGCAGTAAATAATTCAGCTGCTACTTGGACTTGGGTAATAAAGGATAATGCAGGCGGTGTTATATATTCGGACACTACTGGGGGACCTGCTTCAAACGGAGTATATCATGGATCAACAACTTCAGATACATTTTCACTTTTATATCCTGGAACTTATACTGCAGAAGTTACCGATAATTTTAGCTGTATTTGGAGTATACCTTTTACTGTAGGAAGTATTAGTCCTTTAGTAGGTTGTACAGATCCTGATGCAACTAATTATGACGCAGCAGCAATTTGTGATTGTTGTTGTGAAGTATGTGGATGTCAAGATCCTAACGCATCTAATTATAATCCAAATTCTAATTGTTGGGATCAATGTATTTATCTACAGGGTCATAATCCTTGTATACCTGCAACTTTTTATACAGATTTAGAACGAGTTAGAGCCTGTCTTTCATTAAAGGGTTCATACTGGTTGGCTGATTATAAAGTTGGAATGGCAGATGATTGTACATTAATGAATAAATGGAAATTAATTTTAATAGAATATTTACTTAGTCAAGTGCTAGAAGATAATATATTATCATGTTTATTTAATTGTGAGGATTCACAAACTGTAGTCGCGTCAGGCGGCAGTTGTCATGATTTATGGGTAACAGGAGGTCCTAGTACAGGATTAAATCATGATCCAGCTCATTTGAAGGCGAGTGTAACAGCAGGAGAAGGCACAACTGCTACAGGATATGACGGTTATCCTCTTGGATGGTTCGGTAAGGATACTAGTCTTAGTCCATCAAATAATACTAGTTTTGTAGGAGACGTAATTAAATGGGATCTTCCAAGTGGACATGTATTTGCTGAAGCATTAAATGGTACAATATGGGAGTTAACAACAAATTTCGCTAACTCTATTCCGGCTGGGGCTCATCAGGGGTGCAGTAATGGAAAAATTACACACTATACACAGTGTATACAGGAATTCTTATATACAAGTACAACAACAACTAATTATTACGATAATTTTCTTAGTTTTGTAAATAAATTTTGTCAAGATTGTAGTATATCAATTTTAAATGGAAAATAATATAAAAATAATAAAAAATGGCAACAAATAAAAATATATATGATTTAGTAACATTATCTAAAACTAGTGTAGACAGCGCTGACTATTTAGAAGTTGCTAATTCAACAACTACATTAGGTAAGAAATTCTTAGTAGCTGCTTTATTTCCTTCTTTAGTAACAGCAGGAACAAGTTCAGAAGCTATATGGGCTAGTATTACTAATAAGAATCAATTAAATTTTAAAGGGATAAAAAGTGGAGACGCAGATTTATTAACTGTAACTACTGTTTCAAGTAATATTGTATTAACAGCTTTAGAAGCTGGTATAGATTTAAGTCTATGTAATAATGCAACTTCAGAATTTGTTACGGGAGTGGATTTTACAGGAACAGTAACTGGAGAAAACGAAGTAGTAAATGGAGGAACTGGTTTAGCTACAATAGCAAAAGGCGAAATGCTTTATGCAAGTGCAACTGATACAATAGCAGCTACCTCAGCAATGTCTACGAATGGATATTTACTTATAGGTAATGCAACTACCGGGTATCCGTCAGTAGCAACTCTTACTGCAGGAGCAGGAATGACAATTACTAATGGAGCAGGAACAATTTCATTAGCTGCAACAATTGCAAATGCAGAATCTAATATAGATTTAAGAAATCTAGCAGGAACTACTACTTATAATATAGATACTCATGCGGGAGACGGATGGATTTCTAATGACGGTGCTGATGGAGGTATCACAGTAGCAGCTTCAAATAAAGCATATGTAGGAGCTTCAGGCGGAGCTGCCTATGATGGTATTTTAAATTTAGGGGGCGACATAACCTTTGTAAATACAGTAGCTGGAAATATTAAACCTTCAGCTACTACATCTACAACTACAGGAAAAGCTCTTAAAATATATGGAGGAGCATCTGCTAATGCAACGGCTGGTAATTTAGAGCTTTACGGTGGAACACCCGGAAGTGGTAATAATGCTGGGGGAGATGTAAAGATATATGCAGGTGACGATGCGGGAAGTGGAGTAGCGGGAGATGTAGAAGTGTATGTTTATAACGGATCAGGAGCTGCTGTACAAGCATTAACTGTTACGGGAGGAGATGCTACACCAGATGTTACTGTTAATGCTGGTAATGTTATTATGAGTGCTGGAGCACCATATATGAGAAGCGCAAGTTATCCACAGGTAATTAAATATCAAGGAGTACCAGCTAATTTAGCTGATGATGGTTCTGATTTACCTTTAGTTGCTGATGTTTTAACAGGAATAGTAACATGTACGGCAGGTGCAGATAGAAGTAAAGCTACAGATTCAGCTTCTAATTATATTTCTGGACTAGGTTTAACAGTAGATAATGATTCATTTGACTTTAGTTTTATTAATTTAGCAACAGATGGAACATCTCATATAACTCTAACTGCAGGGTCAGGAGTAACGTTAGTAGGATGTATGGTAATATCTGCGCAAGATTTAGCAGAAGATGCATTTACTTCAGGAACATCAAGATTTAGAATAAGAAGAAGTGGTTCTAGTGCAGTGCACATATACAGAATCGGATAAAAATTTAATATTAACCAATTAATTATATAGAAAATGAAAACAATTACAATGAGTAAAAATCAAGCAGCTGAATTATACAACGGTTTAGTTGATGTCAAAGATTTAAAAAGCAAAAATTTTGCTTTAAAAGCAGTTAAAAATATGACTGCAATTAAAGAGGCTTTACAAGATATAGAAGAGCTTGGAAAACCTACAGATGAATTTATGGAACTATCTTTAAGAGTTCAGACTATTGTTAACGAAGATCCAGATAATGGAAAAGAACGCATAGAAAAACTAGAAAAAGAGAATATAGAACTTGTAGAACAAAGAAAGTCTCAATTAGAATTAGTTAATGAAAGACTTTTAGAAGATGTAGACCTAGAGTTAGATATTTTTTCAGAGGATGTGTTACCAGATGAAATTACAACTGATCAAATTAATAAACTTATAAAGCTAATAGAATAATTATTATGTCAACAGCCGCACAAGAAATAGCATTAATGGAACATAGAATGAACTCAGTGGAAAATAAAATAGATAAAGTAAATGATAAATTAGATATGTTAACTGAAAAACTTCTTGATCCTGATCACGGAGTAACAGCAAGAGTTAATAGAAATACTTCTTATCGTAAAATTGTGACAAAAGCTTTATGGATTATATATGCTATAACAATAGGTTTAGTTATTAAATTATTTTGGAATGGGTAGAGAATTAAACGAAGATACAGGATTTCAGGTAAGTATAAAAACACTATTGGGTATAGGAGCTGCAATGGCTACAGTTATTAGTATGTGGTTTATATTACAAGCAGATATAGATGAGGCTAGAGAATTACCTGCCCCTCCAGACCCAGAAGTAACTAGAATGGAATTTGATATGAAAGATCAAATGATTAGACAAACTATTATAACCACTCAAGAAGATGTTAAGGAAATTAAACAGTCTATTGAAAAAATAGAAGACAAGCTTTATGAATAAGACTGGTTATACATGGAGGGTTTTTAGTGTATATATATTAATATTAATTTTTATATTAATATGTGGAAAATCATTTGGTCAGATAAAAGTAGTTCAATTCAATGCTGGATGGAATAAAGCTAACGAAGCTCCGTGGGTCATGAAGCTTGAGGATTGTAATACTGTTGCTTATATAGATATAAGTACCGACAAAGAAGCTCAATTAAAATATAAAATAGCGGTTATACCAACTATTATAATATTTAAAGACGGCGAAGAGGCCGCTAGATTTCAAGCTGATTTAAGTTTTAAAATGGTAGCAACAAGAGAAGAAGTGCAAGATGTTATTAACGAACAATTAATGAGTGATTTTTAAATGAGGAAACTATTATTACTATTATTATTACCGCTTACACTTCTAGGACAGAAGGAAGTTATAATACATTTAACC
>TARA_R110000824_G_scaffold95302_2_pt1 | contig 10526 bp, 3 predicted proteins | sample TARA_R110000824 | Tara Oceans TARA_R110000824 (sample SAMEA4397747) | marine metagenome | biome: Polar Biome; feature: [MES] marine water layer (ENVO:01000295) within the mesopelagic zone...; material: water (ENVO:00002006), including particulate matter (ENVO:01000060) such as...... | reverse complement strand
AGGGCAGCTAAAGCATTAGGTAAAAATGCTCCTTCAGACCCTGAGAAATCTAAGTATATTTATCGAAATTGGTTTCAAGTTAAGTTTGCTGATAGTGTTTACGGGGTAGGTAATGTTAATGCAGATAGAAAGACTGTTAGAGGTGGTACAGGATGGACAGTCGAGTATGCTAAGCAATTAAAAAAACCAGTATATATGTTTGACCAATCAACTAATAAGTGGAATAAATATGATTATAGATTAAATCAATTTAAAGTTATATCTGAGGCTCCTAAATTAAGCAAAAAACCTGCCACAGTAGGTACTAGAAGCCTATCTAAAGAAGGTGTAGCCGCAATAGAAACTGTTATTGCAAAAACATTTGGAGAGAAGGTTAGTGAAAAAACATTAAAGAATGCTGAGTCTGAAGAGAATATATCCACTCCAAGTGTCACTATGAGGCCTAAGATTATTGAAAAAGAATCTAGGCTAGAAAATGTAAGGGAAGAAGCAAAGGCATATGAAGATGCTATAGGCGAGATAACTGGTAAATTAAAAAAGTCAAAACCTTTGTCAAAGAAAGATAGAGCTGATATTATAAATTTTGAAAAAGATTTAAATATAGCTAGAAAAGAAGAGGCTATATTAGTTGGTGAGTTAGAGAAGATGTACGAAGTTCCCTCTGAAATGACACTAGATAAGAAAGGTAATTTAGTTCCAGAAGATTTAAATGAATCTGGCGTAGGAATAAAGATAGATGTTGATGTAGGAAGAAAAGCAGAGCAATTTGTAAATGCTCATATATCTAAGATAGTTGATACTCCAGAAAACTTAACAAAAAGAATGCATACTTTTGAAATGGCAGCTAAAGTTGAAAAGATTTTAACTAAATATGTCGAAAGAGGAGAGGAACCTAATACCAAAGGATTTATCAATGAAATAGAGAAAGAGTTTGAAGTATCTTTATCAGAAGAGGCTATTGGAAATTTAAGACAATGGTTAAATATAAAGAATAACGCAGTCCCAAATAGGTATATAAATCTACTTATTAAAGAAAATGGTAAGGTTGAATCTATAGAGCCTATGACAGAAGATAGACGTAGAACTCCTGCTGGTAATAGAAAGTTTCAAAGAGAGCCTGAAAAAATAGTTGAAAGAATGTTTATAAATGCTGGAGGACAACTCCATGACAAAATGGGAGCTTTATCAATCTTAGACACTGTTAGTGTTAGGACTGAAAAAGAAGGTATAAAAGATATATCTCTATCAGACTTAAGACGAAAAGATGAAGGTAACTATAAATCTACTATGTTAAGAGTCCATAAAGCGATGGCTAATGAAGGGTTTTATTTATTCGGAGGTAGAGGTGATGCTGATAGGTTTTACTTTATAAAAATGCACCCTGGTGTGGGTAAAACAGGTATGGGATTAGGTGCAAAAACAATGTCAAAAGTTAAATATACCGAAAACCCTAAAACTACAGAACAAGAATTACAAAACGAGTACTATCTTCAAAGACAAAAATTTGTAAATGATGTTACCGTAAACCAAACTACTAAAAAGAATAAGCTTCAATTTAATAGAGAAGAAGCTAAGGAACATTTTGACAAAGCTTGGGAATCTAATATACTTTATGATTTAGCATTAAATGGGTTTGAAATAAAAATTCAAAATAATAAAGTCCAAATAGGCTCTGGGACTATGTCTAAAAAACTTACTCCTTTATCAAGAAAAAAGATAAATGATTACATCTCTACAATGTTTGGTCCTGGATTTATTAAAGGCGTAGTTGGTTATAATAAAAGATTACAAATCATTATGACTCCTTCTTGGCCTGGTAGTAAAAAAACTGCTCAAGAATATGTAAAAGATTTAGGTGTCCATAATAACGAAGGTAGGCTTAACTATGTTATAGTGGACGATTTAAAAGAAAAACCTGATGGCTGGAGTCATTTAGGTAATCCTGAATTTAACTTTCAAGCGATAAAAAATAGTTTATATGTAGAGCATGTAGATGGAGCTATAGTAACTAGAGATGATGTAGTTAATTATATGAACGCAGATGCAGGTATGCCTAAGTCTGGTCAAAATAAATCATTTATGGTAAGTACTCAAAATGATAAAAATGGAAACTCTCTAGGAGCTATGTATGGAAAATACATGACTCATAAAGCTGGTCCTAAGATGAGTAAGTTAATGGAAGAACAAGGATTGCATTATATAATTTACAAATCCTCTGCTAAACAGCATGGAACAAGAAAGATTGGTAGCTACGATATAACTCCTGAAGGAAAACTAAATGTTAAAGCTCCAATGTACAGTTTAGACCCTACAGAAATAAAGTATAACTACTCTGTTAAACAAAATGACCATATGTGGAAAGGTAAACATGTTATTGTAAAACAAGCATTAGCTCACCTAACTCAGAATGCATATTCACCTGTACATCCTGACATGATTAACGACTTATATGAAGGTACTGTTATGAAAAGGTTTAGAGGTAAAGATGAAGCTAATGAAACTTTATCTAGATATTTGAAAGAAGGAAGTGATAAGGATTTAGCTTATTTAACTAAAAATATAGAAGATGTAGGAATAAATGATTTATTAAGAGGTATACATTCTAATAATGGAGGAAAATTTGCAGATGCTGCTTATCAAAGATTGTTTAAAATAAATTCCGAAGCTATTGAAGCTATGAGAGTTGAGGGAGAGATTACTATAGAACAAAGAAATAATATGATGGAAGAATTAAGCGAATTTAATCAAGCAACTGATAGAATAATAACTCAATCACTAAGAGTATCAAAAGGTTCTCCTCAAGGAGCTTTACCTGTAATGCTACATAAATGGATAAGACCTTATAGAGCTGTAATGATGAGAAACTTTTTAGTTCATACAGTAAGTAGACCTAAAATAGGTAATTCTGGAAATGCTAGGATAAGACCTTATGATGAAGCAATGAAAATGGACTTGGATAATGTTAATTCTAAATTAAAAGATTTAGAAACTAGAGATGATATATTTTTCCTAGATATTGAATATAAAAAAATGCCAATAAAAACACATATAAAAGGGCTTGAAAATACAAATTTAGAAAAACTATGGGATAAATATGAAAATAAAAGCACTTCTAAGACGATTAAAGAGCAGATAGAGGAGGTTTTACGAGCTGTGGTACTCCGTGTGCCTATGGATTCGATTTCAGGAGCTCATGCGCTTAAATTTAGAGGTTTTACAGGCAGAGATGGTCATGGTATTTTAATGCACTCTAGAACTATGAGAGCTTTAGGTGGTGCTGACCTTGATGGAGATGAAGCTTTTATGTATTTTGGTGGCAAGAACAAGAAAGGTGAAGGTGGTGGTTTTAAGAAAGAATGGAAAGATATGTATGCCTCTAATAAAGATGAGTATGTTATGTATAGACATATATCTACAGGTAAGATAGTTTCACCTGAAGAGTATAAAAAGAAACGTAAACTTCAAAGAAAGCATTATGCTAAATATATCCCTGACCCTAAAACTGGGGAAGTTTTTAGACCTGATGGGCTTCATAAAGGAAAGAGCTTTAGAGATGTATTAACCTTAACAGGTCAAGATAAAAGTTATGCTAAAGCCTTAAAAAACTCTAAAGTTCTACAATATGCTTTATCAACAAGACAATATATAGCTGAGAAGGCTGTAGATGGAAGAAATACTCTAGGGCCTGCTGTTAGTATGCCTCAAATATTTAAAACTGCACATTCAATGATGCTATCGTCTCAAGCTAAGAAAGATGTTTATACTATTGATAAAGCTTATACGAATAAAAAGACAGGTAAAAAGGAATATGTAACTTATGAGATAGAAATTGAACCTAGAACTGAGAAAGAATGGCAAAGATATCAAAGAGAATTAAGTGCCTCTATGGTTGCATTTGCTTCTGACCCTATGGATGAAGTTGGTCTAAGGTCTTATGAGACATGGTATAAGGAATTGTATGATTCTTATTTTAAAATAGGTAAGGTTACTCAGCTCGGTAAGAAAAACAAAAGAGTCAAGAGCTTAGAGAATTTCAATAATCATATTAAAGAATTTAAGATGTATGGACTAAGAGGTGGATTTAAAAGCCCTTCTTTAGTTGGAAAGGTTGATGGTATGAATAGCGCTTTATTTGGGAAAGATTATAAAGCTAATAAAAGATGGGAAGAGTCAGAAATACGGGATAAATTAAGATTCTTACATGAATTATCACCTGAAGAGATGCCTGTAATGTTAGCTAAAATGGGCGACACTATAGGTATGACTGAAAAATTTGGAGATTCCTTATCTCAAAGATTAGATAGTAAGAAAGTGTTAAAGCTTTATGAGAATGTAAATGAATATGCAGAAAAACATACTTGGTTAGCAGATATATTAGGGAAGTCTGGATTTAAAGTTCCCCACGTAGAAACTGTTAAAAGAGTAATGAAGTTAAACTTATATGATGGAGATAAGAGAGAATTTATCGCTAGTAGTAAAGGAGAGTTTCTAAAAGCTATAGAAGGTACAAGTTATGGAAAAGACAGGGCTTTTATAGAATCAGTGAATAAGGATGAAGTAAGTTACTCTAAAAGATTAGAGATATTAAAAAGAATGGCAACCCAATCTGATGAATTTCTTACGGTTGATTTACACGATATGATTAGTTTGAAAAAAATTGTTCCTTTTATCCAAAGACAAAGAGATAATTTATCTGGAAAAGCGTTAAAAGATTTTGATAAAAAGATGATAGAGATATTTAATAAAACTGATTTTTTGAAAAAGAATAGTTATTTAATGAGAGACCAAAGAAGAGAACTTGATGCATTTTATGATAGTATGGAACAGAAGCCTCAAGTTATTCAAGATATGTTTAAAGATATAGTAAGATTAATTCCAGAGCTTAAAAATAATCCTACATTTAAAATTCCTTCAGGAGAAGAGACTTCGGCTACTATGGACCAAGTTAAAATTGATGCTGAAATAGCTAGTTATAAGAAGAATTTATCAAATTATGAAAAGAAAATGTTCGATTATTTTATGTTAGGAACTTGGGATAGGCAGCATATGAGAAGAGTTAATAAAGCTGAAAAACTCTTATCTACTTTAAAGAAAACAGACCCTATTTTTCATGATTTAATTCATATTATAAAGCAATCAGGAGCAAAAACTAGCCTCTCTAAGTTAGGATACAGTTCAGAGTCTATATCGGATAATTCTATTAGAGATTTTATGAAAAGCTTTATGGATATCGCTGGTAAGCAATTTAAAGAATCAGACATAGAGATAGAGAAAGTTCAAAAAAATATTGAAAATTTAAAAGAAAATGCTGAAATAGATTTAGGTGATGGCACTAAAGTAAAAGCCACTATATTTGATGGAAATATCGATAAGAAAGTTGAAGGTACTTATACAGCTGATTTAAGAGGTTTCGAAGGGCTAGTTAACGGAAAATTAAATCCAAAAGATGCTAAAGTTATAGAAGAATTAGCCTCTAATTTAAAGTATCATTATCCTGAAATAGGACTAAGACTTGGTGAAGTTGTTAGAGGTGTTATGCAAAAAGAGTTAAATGCTATGAATAGAGAAGACTTCACGATATTTAATAATATATTGAAAGAAATGAGAACAGGTACATTTAATCAAAAATTAGATGTACTTATGGGTAAGGATTTTGAAGGAAGAATTCCAGAGTTAAAGAAAAGATATTATATGCAATTTCCTGAAACTGTTGGAAGAGAAGTGATGAAATATGATATTACTTGGCTTAGAAATAAAGGTGCTTTCTTAACTAAGGATGGTAAATGGGTAGAGGGAAAAGTTCAAAAACCCTCTTGGTATTTACAGAGTATGACAGACTGGATTGGACGTATGAACCAACAGGGTATAGAACTTACAGAGGAATTAACAGGTAGATTAAATAATGAACTGCTATTTATGGAAGGTATCCCAGAGGGTGAGTTATTGAGAAAAGTAGCTGTTATGAAAATGGAAAGAGATTATGAAATTCCTTCTATGATGAAAAATGAAAAGATGACTTCAGAGCATAAGAATTCTGCAGCTGGAGCAATTACTAGAAGATATAATAGGAAAGTTGATGAAGCTAGTCATCTTCTCGATAAAAGCCATAGAGTAATTAATGAGGAAGGGGTAAGAGAAGAAAAAACTGGATGGGAAATTGTAGAAAGACTTATGAATGTTTATGAAAACTCTAATAATGAAGCTTATAAAATCTTATCAGGAGATAGAGATAGGCTTATAAAGGAATATGGAGTAGGATGGTGGGACAAACATCAGCAAGAACCTATGTTAGATTACAATAGATTCTTAAGAGATATTACTAACTCTTATAACAAAGGAGAGTCTATACCTAATTGGTTCGGTGTTGATGGATTAAGACAAATAGCTCGCTCTATGCAGATTGATATGCTTTCCAATGACGCTAAAGGAAAGGAGATAAGAAAAAAACTTGTAGCCTCGACCCTTACAAGGACAGGTCAGAAACATCCTAGGGGATTTTGGCCTCACTTATTCTTTAGTGGCTCAGAAGTTGTAAAAGCTTTGAATAAACGTACTATTGAAATTATGAATAGCACTTTAAAGCCAGCTGAAAAAGACGCTGAACTTAGAAAGATAGTATCTAAACATAAGTCATTAACTGGTGACTGGATTGACCCTAATGAAGGATTGTGGAACTCTATTGATAGAGCAATGCTCGGAGAAGTTGTAAAAGACATGAAGGGCAGAAAAAGGAAAGATAGAATAGATTGGTGGGATAATGATTTAATGATAAAGAGTATGCATAAAAGAGGAGCTAATATTCCTGGATACTCTATAGAAAGACAAACATATGAGTCTTATTTAAGGAATGTAGGGGATACTTATTATAGGCAATTAAATCAGATAATGACTCGAGATATTATAGAGAAATATAAAAAAAGAGCATTTAGAAAGGGTTGGTATAAAGCTAAAGATTATAAAGATGGTATGAGTCTAGGTCAAGCTTGGGAGAATTATTTAAAATTATATGCTCAAGGAGCTATGGGAAACCCTGATATTATACCTGAAAAGATATATGAAGACCCTACTATGAAGATAAAGGGTACACCTTATGGATGGTGGTCAGATAATAAAGCTAGAGATAGATTAAATAAAATAAAAAATGCTCTATTTAAAGGTAAAAATTTACACCCTAAATTAGAGAAATTAATTGACCGAGATTGGGACCATAACACTATATTAAAAATATCTAATATGGAGGCTAAGTTTGAATTAGCATCATTATTAGCTCACCCTAAATCGATGGTAGCTAATATATTTGGTGGTAGTATGCACACTATTCAAAGCGCTGGATGGGATTATTTTAAAAAGGCTCAGAAAATATCTGAATTATCAAAGATAAATCCTGAATGGAACTCAAAAGAAGCAGTTCAAGCTTTTGTAGTAAAGCACGGTGTTATACCAGAATTTATAATGTATGAGTGGGGAATGTCTGGAGAGCTAAGAACTGCTAATTCTAGAAAGTTTATACAAGAAGCAGTTTCTAAATTTACTGGAAAAGAGTCTGATAGGCCTGGTCTTATTGAATTAGCTAAAAAATATGATATAAGTAAGCCTATGATGGAAAAAGCGGCTTTATTTATGTCTAAACCAGAGACTAAATTAAGAAGGGATGCTTTTATGGCTCACTATTTAAGGGCTTATGAAAAATTTGGTGGAGCTTTTAAAAGTTTTGACCATCCATTCTTAATAGAAATGGCTAAGAAAGGTGTTAAGGCTACTCAGTTTCTATATAATGCTCCTTATAGACCAGCGTTTGCTAGGACTGCTTTAGGAAAAGTAATGACTAGATTTATGTTATGGTCATGGAATGCAGCTAGGTTTAGAAATGATGTTATAAGAGAAGCTAGAACTAGAGGATTTAGCCCTGGTACTCCAGAGTTTGAAAGATTTAAAAGAACTGCTCAGACAGACCTTTTTGTTCTTGCTATGGGTAATATATTTGCATATTCGATATTTGAAACTGCTATGCCAGCTCCCTGGAACTGGTTGCAAGATACGTCTGAATGGATATTTGGAGATGAGAAAGAAAGAGATAGAGCTTTCTTTGGTACATGGCCTACTGCTGTAGCACCGTTACAAATAATAACTCCTCCTATATTAAGATTCCCTGCTGCAGGGCTACAAGCTTATATTAATGATGACCCGGGAAAGATGGCTGATTATACAATTTATACAGCACTTCCTTTTGGAAGAATAATAAGAGACTTTAGTCCTTATGCAAAGGGTAATCTAATAGATAATCCTCTAAGACTTATGGATAAATGGACAGGATTCCCATTAACAGGATTATCAAGAGAATCTAAAAGAATGAAAACAGAAGGTGTTTACTATCCATGGTCTCCTGTTTCTAATAAGAGTGACGATGAAGAATAATTCTAACTTATTAAATTATGCTTTAATGGGTGCATCATTCCTTCCTATGGGTAAAGCATTAAAGGTTGGAAGTGGAATTATTAGATATGCTGCTAAAAAATTAAGTCATAATGTAGCTAAGAAAGCAGCATCTACATTTACTAAAAATGTCCCCAATAAATTAACTGGAATATATAGTGGAGCTCCTCATGCAAAAGAATTAGCTTGGGGATATGGATTAAAAGAAGGTAGTAAAAATACCTTAAAACAGGTTTATAATTTAGATGCGTCTAAGATAAATCGATTTGGTGGAGTCTCTAAGGTAACTTACGATGTTAATCATGCTAATACCAGAGCAATTCATAGTATAATAAAAGACCGAAAGAATTGGGATTTACGTCAGGGTAAATATGGAAAACTAAAAGCAGACCCTGCTAGGGCAGTAAAAGAGCTGTCTAAAGAAATAGGTGGACAAAATAATACAAATATAGGGTTAAATGTTAGGTATGACTTAGAACCAGGTGCTCTAAAGAATTTATCGAGTGACCATTTCTACGGAATAGGTAAAGTTAATAGTCATAGATTAAGGAAAAATATATTTAAAAGCAATAAGATAGTAGAACAAGATATAAAAAAAGCTTGGGATATGAATAATCCTGGTGGTATGCCTGTTAAAGTAGCTTATCAAAAAGCAACTAGATTAACTGGCTCTCATAGGGATGCTCAGATGAATAAATCTTTTGTTAGTATTTCTAATGCTTTTCATTTAAAGAATGCAAAAACTGTAAAAGATTTTAAAAGAATCTTAAAGGGTCAAAAGTCAGGAGTAACTGTGCATGATAAAACTCTTCCAGGTGGAAAAGTAATGTTTGAATATTCTCCTGATATGAGAAGTGATTTATATAAAGGTGGTTTTAATGTAAGAGCTATATTAAATCCTAAGACAGGCAAAGTTCAGTTTAATATCTCAGACGAACTAGATATAGGTGGAAAAAATTTAAAGAAAATGACTGAATTAGGTATGGATTATAGACTTCTTAATGTTATGAAAAGTAAAGAAATAACAGTACCAAAAATAGGTAAGACTATAGAGAAAGGTAAAAAGAAAGTTACTGGATTTTATAATAAACCTAAAGTAAAATCTCAAGTTATAGCTGAAAAAGCTAGGAAACCTAGAGATATGAAATCTATGACTGACCCTGATAATGCTAAAAGTACTCAGGAATTAATAGATGAAATAATGGCTAGTAAGCAATTAAAGAGTGCTGTACCTATGACTAAAAGTGAATTTGGGCATATACGTAAGATGATGGATGATGTAGACGATATAACCAAAGGCTATAAAGGTTACAATCCATACTGGTACGGAACAAGAATAGGACTACCTGTAGTCGGAGCGGCTGGTACTGCTGGGCTTATCGGATACGCTGCTACCAGAGACTAAGTCTCCGTCCTTATCACCACCAATATTTACAGATTGTGATACATCTTTAGAAGATTTGCTCTCCGTTTTCAACCAATCTTCAAGGTATTTATTAAATTCATCCCTTTGTTTATTGAACTCGGCAAGTTTCATAATTATCTGCTCTAAGCCACCCATATTTTTCTCTTGATATTCTATCTTTTGTACAACAAGTGACAGTCCTCCAGCTACTTGATTTATCTTTTCGTTAAGTTTATTTAGCTCTTGTTGCATTATTTTCCTTGGATTTACTTGCATTTTAGCCTCCTTTCATATTTTTTTATAGCCACTTCTCTATCCTTATATATCTTCTTTAATTTTATTTCCAATGCCTTGTCGTCATTTAAAGGGGGTTTTTCCTTAGGTAGGTGTTCCCCCTTGTTAATGATAGATTGTAGCTTATTCACCTCTTTTTCGAGCTCAGTATTGTATTCCCAGACCTCTTTTATGTGATTTTCAGCTTTTATTCGTTGATTGTGCTCAAAAGCGTACTCTTCTTCTAATGTTAATTTACATGGTGTCTTCGAGATTTTTTTCATCTTTTACCTTGTGTAGTTTATAAAACATACTTTGGACGCCCCATTTAGCATTAAATGCCCAGAGCTCTAAAACATGTTTCTTACCATCGACTTTAAATTCTGCAGTCCAGCCTGGTTTAATAGTTGCAAAG
>TARA_R110000824_G_scaffold19837_1_pt1 | contig 10536 bp, 4 predicted proteins | sample TARA_R110000824 | Tara Oceans TARA_R110000824 (sample SAMEA4397747) | marine metagenome | biome: Polar Biome; feature: [MES] marine water layer (ENVO:01000295) within the mesopelagic zone...; material: water (ENVO:00002006), including particulate matter (ENVO:01000060) such as...... | reverse complement strand
TCCTTATAAGAATCGGTGACCTAGAAGAAAAAATTGATGAGCTTGCCGATATGGACCATAATGTCGAACTTCTTTCTGGGACACTTGTGTCCCGCATCGTGGAACTAGAAGAATGGCATGACGACCTTGACCGTAATGATGGTGAAGAACTGCGTTGGGAGTTAGACGACTTAAATCACCGGTCATATGCGCTTGAAGAAGCAATTCGGAGTCGTGCATGGGGTGACGAAATACTCAGAGAATTCCTTGGCTGGTAATGGGACGCCCGTCGAACTGCGGCTGCGAAGAGGAAGAATGCATTTGCCACTTCTACCACTACAACTGCGCCTGTGAACAATGCCCAGATTGCGCTGACGACTGTTTTTGTTTCAACTCAGAGGATGCAATGGAATTTCAAGCTGATCCCCAAGATCTTTTCGATAATGGCATGTGGATGTCGTTAAACGAATTAGGTGAACGCCCAGAATTAGATCCGTTTTTGGATGACACACCTATTGAATGCGGATTAGAGAATCCCGATATATGTGAATCGTGCCAATAAGGGGCCACAATGCCATCAGGCAAAGCAACAACAGTAGAAAAATGGGCCGACTATTTGGCGTTTCGACGCCAAGGCCATTCTTTGTACTCTTCGGCCAAGGAATGTGGGCTTTCATATCATGCATGTCGAGATGCGGAAGGCGGCAAAGCCCCACGCAACTTCCTTAAAGCCCAAGAAGCTCTCGGTAAAACTATTCAACCAGAAGTTCCAGCTTACGAAGATCTTATTCCCGAAGCCCAAGCAGCATACGACGACATCACAATTTTTGCTAAAAGATATTTTGGGATTGTGCTCCAACCCTGGCAGATAGAAGCCACCGAACAAATAATGGGGCTCCTCACAACCGAATTTGAAGAATACGTTGTGATAAACGCTCCACCGGGCACCGGAAAGTCAACATTTTTTGCGAAAGTTCTTCCAGCTTGGGCAACTGTCCGTAATCGGGCTATCCGTGGAATGATCGGATCGTCCACACAACGACTATCAGAGTGGTATGCCCGTAGGTTGCGTGCCGAACTTGATCGGGTGCACCCGGTTAGAGCCGAATTGAACGATGTGCGACTCAAACTTGCTGTTGATGCTGAAGCAACGCTGATGGAAGACTTCGGAATGTTCAAACCAGACTCCTCAGAGATTTGGCGTGCCGAAGCGTTCACCGTTCTACAAAAAGATGACGTACCACTCTCCCAGAAAGAACCCACATGGTCTGCGTTTGGTATGGACTCCGGTTTCTTGGGTGGCCGTTTCGATTTAGTGATCTGGGACGACGTATACGACCCACGGAAGATGCGTTCCGCTGAAGCACGTGAAGATATGCGAAGATGGTGGGATGAAGTTGCGGAAACCAGGCTCGAACCTGGCGGACTACTCGTATTACAAGGACAGCGAATGTCCGCTGACGACATTTACCGATACGCACTTGATAAGGTTGCGCCCCCCGACGAGTTCGACCTCGACGAATTTGATGTGGAAGACGCACCAGAAGAATGGCGAAAATATCATCATCTCAAATATAAAGCGCACCATGACGAACTTTGTAAAGGCGATCACAAACCTGACGCTGCACCGTGGCCCGAAGGGTGCCTACTTTACCCTCGTAGACTCCCGTGGCGACGACTCCGACACATCAAAGCCCAAACCCCCGACCGATTCGAAGTTCTCTACCAACAATCAGACGTAAACCCTGCCAATGTTCTCGTTGATCCGTTGTGGGTGAGTGGTGGCGAAGGCGAAGATGGCGTATTCCATCCCGGATGTTGGGACAACGACAGAGATCTGTGGGAATTACCCAACGGAATTTCCGACGACTTGTTTATTGTTGCTACTGCTGACCCGTCACCCGCAAACTATTGGGCAATCCAATGCTGGGCCTATAACCCTGAAACCGAGTTCCGATATTTGTTAGAATCGTATCGTCGGAAGATGGATGCCCCATCGTTTCTTGACTGGAGCCACGAAAATCAGTCATTCTCAGGAGTAGCTGAAGACTGGTGGCAAATAAGTAACGATATAGGGCACCCGATCACTCATTGGATAATTGAAGCGAACGCTGCACAAAAGTTTATTTTGCAGTACGATCACTTCAGGCGGTGGGCAGCTTTACGCAACGTACAACTCGTACCGCATTACACACATTCGCGAAATAAGGGGGACCCCAAATATGGAGTCCAGATGCTTGCACCCTTATGGCGTGTTGGTCGAATCCGTTTACCTGGCAGACATGATACAGACGCACGTCCACATTCGCTTTTATTGATAAACGAAGTAACTCGATGGAATGCTGAAGGTACGGGTTCACGCACAGACGACTGTGTTATGGCAGAATGGTTCCTAGAGCATAACTTAGAGAAGCTCTACACTCCTAGTATAATCAATAATCGTCAGTGGCGACCCACATGGGTTTCCAGCGCATCAGAAATGTCGGTGAGGTAAGTGTGAAGACAGTCGAAGAAATTGTCTCCTTGTATACCACACGGTCACGTATTAATGACGGAGCGAAAGCCCGTATGCGAGATGTTCGAGATTACTATAACGGTGATGTTATCGTACCACTACCCGAACTTGATTCCGACGAGAAATCTGCGGTAGCTAATTTACTTTCACAAGGTTTAGATCAAACCGCAATGCGAATTGCGTCAACCGCACCAGATATTTATTGTCCCCCCACTGATCCTTCCAAGAAACGGTCACGGGACAACGCCGGTATTCGCCGCAAAGCACTATTTGGCTGGTGGGAAAACAGTCGCATGGATCTACAACTTGCCAAACGGGCACGGCATCTTATTGGTTACTCCACAACGTGCACACAAATACGATTCAATCGCAAAACTGGTGCACCGGAATGGTATCTGCGTGATCCTCTTACCACGTATCCGGCAAGAATGCTGGGTGTGGAAGATATGCGTCCACGTGACATCATTTTTGCGTACGACCGTTCTATTGGTTGGCTACAAAACATGTATCCTGACGCTGCATACAAATTCGGTGCAGATGGCAGAGCAAGCGAAGATCAACCAATAAATCTTATCGAATATGTTGACGAGGAAGAACAAGTTCTTATAGGGATGCGTGCCCCAGTACAAACAAGTATGTGGGCTGTACCAAACGATTCAGAGAATAAGAACCTTATTATCGAACTTGATCGAACACCGAACCTGTTGGGACAGACCCCTGTAGTTTGTGCTCAACGCATAAGTCTTGACGGTGCCAAAGGCCAATTCGATGGCATCCTGGGTATGTACCAGATGCAGGCCCGATTGATGGCCCTCGAAGTTATCGCCGTCCAAAAAGGTGTGTTCCCTGACACGTGGCTAGTAGGTCGAGCAGGAGAAACCCCACAAATCGTTAACCCTGCCGATGGTCTTACCGGCGAAGTTGGTGTGATACGAGGCGGCGACCTTAAAGACATGCAAATGCAACCGGGCTATATGACAAACCCGGCAATAGATCGACTTGAACGAGCCCAACGACTTACCGCAGGTATACCCCAAGAATTTGGTGGCGAATCCACCTCCAATATTCGTACTGGGCGCAGAGGCGACGCCGTAATGTCTGCCGTGGTTGACTTCACAGTGCAAGAAGCGCAACGAATCATGGCCCGTTCGCTACAAGAAGAAAACCGTTTAGCCATCGATGTAGCAAAAAAGTATTCAGGTAACCGAACCAAAAGTTTTTATGTTAATACCAAAAACGCGAAAGGTCATGTAGGTTACACACCTAATGTCAACTTTGACTCGACCGATAATGTGGTTTCTTACTCGCATCCGGGTGCTGATATTAACAATCTTGTCATTGGGGGCGGTCAGCGTGTTGGTATGGGTACTATGTCGAAGCGTTCGTTCATGGCTATCGACCCGCTTGTCGATGATCCAGAGTTCGAACACGATACTGTAATTGGGGAACAGCTAGAGCAAGCGTTACTTGCATCTGTGCAGCAACAGGCTTCACAGGGAGCTATTCCTCCCTCCGACTTGGCACGCATCATGGATCTGGTTATCAACAACCAGATGGAACTAGCCGGTGCAGTTGAAAAAGTGCAGCGTGAAGCGCAAGAACGGCAAGCCGAAATGGTGGACGCTCTTGCGGCTGAAGCGCAACCTGGGCTTGCAATGCCTGGGATGGGGGCTGAGTCGATGGTCGCAGAAGCTCCGGTTGCTCCCGAACCCAATATTGATGAGTTACTTGGAGCACTATAATGCCACGAACAGGGATGGGCCAAAAAGGACAGGCTGTTCAAACAGCTACCGGACAAGAATATGGTCGGGCTGGGCAACAAGAAGCCGCACAACAGATTGCTCCGTTACCTGACGAAACTGCTCCAACGAATCTTCCTACTCGTCCCCAACGACGTGAAACAGTTGGAGGTCGTGGCAATCCTTTTCGCCCAACAGAACGTGTCATGGAAGACGTTGGGGCTACACCTTCCGTAATAGACGAAGCGGTTCCTGATCTTCCCCCTGAACGTGCACGACTTATTGCGCCAGCGTTACACATGATGTATGTCACAGCTAACAATGCTTATTCTGACCCTAAACTTCGTGAGTTTGTGCGACGTATAGAAAACTTTATTCCGGCTAAATATGAACCGTTGCCATGAGTTTCAGCGAACGCCTCGACAAAATTGTCGATGCTCCGTTTGACCTTGGAGCACAAGCCGCCGATTTCTTTTTCGACGCAGCGGTGCATACAGCAAAAATTAATAGTCCGATAGATGCTCTGATCGAGTCTTGGAAAGACAACATTATGGGTATGCAGTCCGAAACTGGGACTGGAGAAAAAAATGTTGCGAGTGCGTTGCTTGGGCCTGAAGGCGTAATTGGTGCACCGATAGGTGCATTACCCGGTCGTGTGCGTGACCCGTTTAGCCAACTCATTTGGACTCCGTTCATGGAGATAATGCAGTACAGCTATAAAAACTTTATTGATCGTCCGATAGGTGCGCTTGCCACAGTTGAGAGAATGGTTTCCTCAGAAATAGGTGGCGAAGATACAAACATTTTTGGGCGTACAACAAATCTTGTTGAACAACTACTCCCTACTGGCGAGGCAAAACTCTACAACGCTCAAACCTATAAACAGGCGTGGGATGTAACTACTAGTCGAAGTGCAGGCCAAGCACTTGCGCTCTCAATCTTTCATGTAGATATACTTGATCCTAAAGCCCTTGAAGAAGCTAAGGGAAGTGACTGGTATTTCGTTACTTCTGGTGTATTCGATTTTGCTATGAACATAGGGCTTGACCCTGCATATCTTGTCGCTAGAGGTGCACGTTGGGGTTATGCCATGCGGCGGGCCAAAGAAACTTATAAGGCGACCGGTGTTTATGACGCCAACATGTTGCAAACAAGTCTTGCACCTTTCGAGTTTCGGCCAATGAAACCTACACGTAAGGGTCAGCAACGGTTACGTGACGAAGAGTTTTGGGAAAACTGGAGTTACCGTCCGACGTTCCTTGACGAACCTATGGCTCCTTCTATTGCCGAAGTTATTAACAGTAAAGGCTTCGATGATTTCCGAGTAGAAATCTGGAACATAGCCGAAGAAACCCGAACGAAAGTCGGGCGGGATGTACCATCAGCGGTTTTCGAAGATAACTTCGGGAAAGCATTTATCGACGCAGGCAAAGAAGGACGACTCGGCAAAGGCTGGGATCGACCCGCAGACGACATGTATACGTGGGGTCGCACAATCGGTAAAGTCATAGGCGACGGACCAATCACTAATGAGAGTTGGCTACCGTTCGACAACCTATTCAAATTAGCGTTAGCCGGTCCAGGCGGATTCCCTGCTATTGAACGTCAAGCCTCTCTGATCTCAGCGATCATGTTTCAAGTAGACAACCTCGGTGGTGGGCGAGCACTCTTTGACGAAATAAAACGTTTAGGTAATGAAATCGGTGAGTTAGAACGACGCAGCAAAAACTCTAACGATTTAGAAGAAGTCAGCAATCTTGATGCACAGACACAGGTACTCGGAGTACAACAACAGGCATTAATAAACAAAAATCCTGAACTTATGGACAATGTTATGTCTGTTGTTTCAGATGCATTAGCCGAAGGGGAAACAGGAATCAGGGGATTAGCCGAATCAATAGATAGTCCCGGCTTCGCACCACCAAAACCTGGCACTACAGAATTTAACGACATGTGGACAGACCTACAACAGCTTTCTAACATGCCGTGGAATGCAACACTGTCGCTAAAGAATCTCCTCGTTGAAACCTTGATAAAAGAAACACCAAACGGATTTTCCGCTCCTATAATTCTTGACAAATATGCTACAGAAATTGGTGGCGGAGTAGCAAAAGCCGCAGCCGACGAGATCTTGTCAATGCATCAGATCCCGCCATTACCAGATATGCAGATTCCCTATCTTGGTCCAATGAATCGGCTCGGTTACAAATCTAAAACATTCTTTGAAAAGTCAGGCACATATCGCAACATTATGGGCACTAACGCTGTTCGTATGGTTGTCGATAAGGTCGCCCAAAATATTATTGATTTGCAACAACCCAGCGCTGCATATATTCAGGTTGAGCGAATGCTTCGAGATGTCGAACGTATCGCTGTTGGTGAGGGAAACCTATTGGCAACAGCAGGACTTAACGCCGATGACGTGCTGATCGGCTTTCTTAACAAATCGAATGACAAAGCTGCACTTCAACAACATTTCGATGATGTAGTAGAAGCAATCAACGAAGCTGTTGTAGAAACTTTCGGCTCAGTCGTTGATGACGCAACAGGTAAAGCAGTAAAGCTGAGTGGTAACGATCTACGAAAGATTCTTGACGGTCAAATTTTTGATTCCAAAGAACTTCTTAACAAAGCCGCTGATGACCAAATAGCTCGTGGCTACGGAAATGTTGATTACACTGAAGTTGTTTGGGAACAGAGTAAGGGTGAAACAATAGTTCGCCGCATTCCGATCAGTCCCGGTCAGATGCGTAAAGCGCAACTTGTTCCCCGTTACGACCTTCTTGACCGTTACATCAAAATGGTTCAAGGAGATCTCAAAACCGTTCCGACTTCTACGGGACCACAAAAAGTTAGCATCGCTGCTGAACGTCACAAAGTTATGGCAGCCCGACGAATGATTAGTACTACGTGGAAACGTGGGGTTCTTCTCACTCCTCGCTGGCAAATGGTTGTCAACGTTGATTCGATGCTGCGTAACTTCGCTCATCTTGGGGTAATGGAATCGCTTGCTGGTTTCGGTAATCGGATGGATACATTGCGTGCCCGTTGGTTGCAGCGTGCCGGGGCCGATGTTCAAGGTGTTGTCCTCACCAAAGTTGATGAAACGTTGACTAGAGCAGGCACAGATATTACTGATATGTCATTTGTTGATCGTGTACGTCGATATAACGAAACCGCAGAAGTCAACTACAACGATTTGTTCGAAAGTGTCGTCAAGGACGAATACGCTAAAGGACGCCAACAACGCCGCACTCTATACATGTCCGGGCTTGGCCTTTTCTTCGCCGGACCTGTCGGAGCGACCGCTGCCGGAGCATTGTATGGTGTTCACGCACGCAAAAGCCAAACTTTACTTGCACGACGGCGAGTCGCAGAAGGCTATGGTCAAGCATTATTATTTGATGCCAAACATATGGTTGACGAAATTGAGCAAGCCGAACGGGCGATGCTTGCAGGGCTCGATGATCGGAGCATCCTCGATCTTGATTTGATGACACCTGAGGAAGTCGCCAAGCTAGGGGAAGATTCCACGCTCGCTGAAATACTTGGGCAAGCGAAAAGAGATCGGCGAGAAGCCGCCAAACTATTGGAAGCCCGTTCCGAAGGTGTTACTGACTACCAAAGAATGGTTGTCGAAAACTTTCGAAAAGACCAACCTGAGATCGCTGGTAGATTCGATGAGGCCGCCGAGCTATTAAGCGACATCGGCTACGGCCAATCAACGCTTGGCTCTAACGCTATCCCCAATCCTTGGGGTGATACCCCACAATTACGAGGCATCACTGAACGACTCAATAGTGCAAACCCGACCCGTCGTGCAATCTGGGGTGACACAAATGCTCAGACTCGACGTTCGGAACGGTGGGATGAGACTCACCAATACAATATCGAGAACGAATACGAAGCTGTTTCGTTTGTTCGTGCATGGGACGACTTCATGGCTCGCCATGCGACGAGCCCCGGACCGGCAGGACAAGTACCCGCACGTGACTTTTGGCGTCAACAATGGTTGGGGCGTAGTGACGATGAGGTGTTTGAATGGTTGAGTACAGAAGGACGGGAAGTTCTTAACCAACTCCCCGAAGAGTTCCGTAGTCCCGGTGGACGCATGGAACTTATCCGACGTACTCGTTATGAGGCTAATAGTCTCATTCCGCAAATCCCAGAATTTGCTGCTGTACGCAAACAGTTAGCTGAAGGTCAGGACGTTACTTGGGCACGTGATATTCAACCGGTTGTTGATCGGATGGCTGTCGAAAGTAACGAAATGCTTGCTGCCGCTGTCAGAAGCGGAGACATGGCTGATATTCCTGCGGCTACTACTGCCGGTCATGTAACTGCTTTAGCGGTCCTTGAAAAAGTTGACGGTGCTGCTTCTCTTAACGGAAGTCGAATAGTTTCTGAGGCTGCTAAAGGAGTGCAGGAAATGTCCATGATTGGGCGCATCCGAAACTTTGCTGCTCAAATCGGAGCCGACGAACTTCAAGCTATGAACAACCCGGCGTTCACGGAACGTGTCACTCCTATGATCGACTTCGGGAAAACAGTCACCGATTCCTCATTTATGGATGGACTCAAAACTGGGACACAGATCGAACGAACAAAAGAAATAATTCGAACGGTTACAGACAACTGGTTCGAAAACATGACAATGGTTGAGGACACACTCTCACGTGGCACTATGTTTGAGGCAGCCTACGAACGTGCAATGGCAATCGAGATGCAACGGCTTCGTTTACCTAATGGCAAATATCGTGTGAGCGGTGATGCGGTAGAACAAATGTCGCAGCGGGCACGCCGCTATGCGTTGGCCGAAACCAAAAAGATTCTGTACGAACTCGCTGACCGAACCCGTTTCGAAGAAATCGCTACTGAACTGTTTCCGTTCCTTGGAGCGTGGCAGGAAGTTGCGTCACGTTGGATTGGGCTCGCAGGCGAAAACCCTGTGTTCGTTTCACGTGCGTTACGAGGCTGGGGTCTGATAACGGGCGAAGACGAAAACGGTCAGTCAAGGATTGTTATTCAGGTGCCTAAGTTCATGGATGCCACTATTGGGCAGATGAAACTCTTTGGGAAACTATCGCATTTAGCAAACGAAGACATTGACCTTAACTTGAAGTCGGCTTCGATGATCGGGGCACTACCAGGATTCGGTCCTCTTGTTTCGTTCTCAGTTTCAGAACTTATTGTCAAAAACCCTGACATAGACGAATCACTTGGTTGGATGTTGCCTTACGGATTTGTTGAAGGTCAAGACGTTTACCGTCGTTTCCTTAACTCTCACACACCGTCATGGGTTCGTAATGGGGCCAAAGCCGTTGGTATGACCGATGAGGGTAGAGCAAGAACGGCTGCCCGAGTTACCCAAGACATGATTACCCAATACACCGAGCAAGGTATCGACCTACCTGATACACCCGAGGCGATAGCTGATTTCGAAGCTGAGGTTTACCGGCGCACCCAAGCAATCTACGGAATCAGAATGCTGCGCTCTATCGCTGTACCGGTTTCGTTTCGGCAACAGTCACCATACTGGGGAATCATTTCCGAGTATTGGCGAGTGCAAGAAGAACACAGTCCAGAGATAGCTGACGCATGGTTACTCGAAAATCATCCAGATCTGTGGGCGTTCACTGCACGAACCACAATGTCCGACCAGGTGCGAGCCGGAACTCTTGAAGGACACGCAAACTATAAGAAACACCAAGAGTTCATTGATACACACCCGGTATTGGCAGGATTTGTTAAAGGCGAAATAGGTGCAACCGATATCCAATTCAAATACAACCGTGCTGTTGCAGAACTTGAAGAACGAGAGGGTCGCCGGGATTACATGAATCCGACCGGCATTCTTGTCGAAGCAGCCGAAGCTATGGGTTGGCGAGAATGGCGAGTGTTCCGAAACTCGATAGATAACGAGTTGCGGTTGAGAGCACAAGGCGGTGGTTCGTCAAGTTTGTTAGCTAAATCAAACTTTGATTTGTGGAAGCAACGTCGAACTTTTGTTGAAGACCTTGGGGGCCGTAACTCGCAGTGGATGGAAGATTTCAATACATTTGGGCAACCAGATACTCAACGCAAAGTGTTGGAAGGATTCAGAGCTTTACTTGTTGACCCTACATTTGCGTATCGCCCTGAGATCCCTCAGATCGCTATGTTCGTCAGTAAGCATGATGACATTGCATACAAAATGCTTCGTCGTGCCCAATCGTCTAACAACCGTAGCTACCTACGTTTGAGTTACTCAGGGAATGAGGATTTACGTCAAGAATGGGATGTCTGGATTCTGCAAATAAAAAC
>TARA_R110000824_G_scaffold46331_3_pt1 | contig 10543 bp, 13 predicted proteins | sample TARA_R110000824 | Tara Oceans TARA_R110000824 (sample SAMEA4397747) | marine metagenome | biome: Polar Biome; feature: [MES] marine water layer (ENVO:01000295) within the mesopelagic zone...; material: water (ENVO:00002006), including particulate matter (ENVO:01000060) such as...... | reverse complement strand
CTAGGATTCGTTGTTCCTGGTGGTGGAATTGTTGCGTCACCAATAACCTTTTGTAAGCTCCTAAGCTCTGCAAATTGCTTTCGACCCAGTAGCTCCTGCAATGCCTCAGGTTTGAATTTCTTTATCGCTGAGTTTAATCTCGCTCCTGATATCTCCAAAGTATCCTTGTTGATCGCTTGACCTAAAATATCACCAACCGTTTCAGCCTGAATAGACCGCCATGCTTTTTTAGTTTCTGTTGTGGGACTCTCAAGCAAAATTTGCTTTAGTTTGCGAATGTTAGTCACCGCTTTATCGCCTTTAACAATTTTATTTATAACAGTTTCAGGGTCAACTTTTGGCGTACTTGTTCCTCGCTTAAAGGCCACTAAGTCATCAATAACATCCTTGGCTTTAAATGTGTCTAGCTGTTTATATGCTGCGTTTCTTGCTGCTTTAAATGCTGATGTTCGACCAGACCCTACCCCTTCGCTAATAACTTGTGCTATTTGTTTATCCAGTTCACTAACAACCTGTTTTGCACTGCCTGTTACATCTGCCCCCACTGCTTTATTTAATGCCTTTCTAAACTCTTCAGCATTATTTAACGTTAAAGGCGTTACATCACCGGTTATTGTTATAACTTGATCGCCATCCATTACTTTAAATTTATTTCTATTTGATTGCTTTACACTGTCACCAATTAAGCCAAACTTAGCCATCGCTGTATTTATAGATTTTTCAACTTCAGGCGTAATTGGTCGATTGACAATAATGTCATCTGCAATCTCAACAATAGAGGTGTTATTTAGCGGTAAAGCCTCTCCTGAAGTCTCACCAGCCAAAGTATAAAGCTCTGATACTTCTTTGCGACCTAGTTCTTTTTGTTCAAGTAAAGTGTCTTGTATTAACTCACCCTTGCCTCGCGCCGTATCTTCTGCTGTTTCGCCTATGGCCTCCTTAAATCGACCAGAGCCTCCAAACTTTTCAGTGAATGCGTTTGCCGCATCCTTTAGTTGTCCTTGCTGTGTGTCTTTAAATGCTCTTGCCGCCTCGCCTTCTTGCGACACTGATTTCAAAAGGGTTTGTTCGGCCTCTGCGCTACCAAAATCACGAACAGCCTCAGCTTTAGATAGTTGCACCCCTTGCCCTTCTGCTCGCCTAATTCTTTGCAGTGCATCAGGCGTTAAGTCTGGCTGAGATGCTTTTTGTATTGATTCTATTGCATCGCTTACTTTTGGTTCGCCTTTTTGAAATGCTCGACTCCTTGTGCCTTGTGAGTCAAATGATTTCAATATTTGATCGGGATCGATATTTGTATCTTTTCTTAATACATCTTTAATGCTTCGCCCAGTAGCTTTAGCAACATCAAATGCCTTATCTAATACACCGGCGGTTACTGCATCAATAACAACCTGGCTTGCGTCAAAATCACCGCCAGACAAAGACTGCAAAGCCTCAACCCCAGCGCTAGTAGCGCCAGCAGTACCAGCGGTTTTTAATGCCCCTGTAACCCTTCCTGCAGGAGTAAACGCCGCTGCAATTCCTAGCCCTTGCAGTATATCAATTTGACTAACTCCAGGCTTATTAAGTACTACACTTGCACCAGTGGTGTTATTCCTTGCAAATAAGTTTCCTTTTTTGTCAGAAGTTACTCCAATATTTGAAAAGTTAGAATTTAATATTTTGCCCATTTCTTCAGGGTTTGTAGCAGTTAATAATGCTGGTGTAATTGCTGCGGCCTTGGCTTTATCTTCACCAAACAACAAGCCACCTTGACCAATCTCAGGAAGGTCGCGTGTTGCGTCTGTTTCTCTGTCGTTACCTGTGAAAAACTCGCCAATACTATTTAATAATCCTCCTCCTTCTGGTTCTCGTACTCTTTGCTGGCTTGGTTGTTGAGAAATCCCATTAGTACTAGGAATACCCACACCGACACTATTAGTATTAACATTTTGCAATCCTTTTATTTTTGTTGCAAATAAGTTAGCCGCTACCGTGTCACCTGCTGAGTCGGCCTTTATTAGTGCTTGTCTTAATTGTTGCTCTGTAGCCATGATTAAAGTCCGTATTTAGCTAGGATTGCAGCTTCATCAAGTTCTGAAGCTATTCCGAATTTGGTTTGTAAGGCGATTTTAGCATCACTCATTATTTTCTTTACTGATACCAATTCAGACCTAAGTTTTTTATCGGGCTGTTTTATTGATAATGCAGCTAACGCACTTTCAAGTTTAGCGCCCTCTTTCTCGCCTAATGCGCCTAATCCTTTCATTTTTTCAACTTGTAGTAAAAAAGTTTGAGACTTTAATTTATCTAATTGCGCCTCAAACCCGCTAGCTGAACTCCCTGATATCGTTGGGAAGTTACCTTCAAAGCCTGCAGCGCTTTCTAGCCCGTCACCTTCTAATAATAAGTCGACTGTGGCAACACCCTGATCTAATGCGGATAGCGCACCGTTGGCGGCAAACTCCCTATCCTTTTTGGCTTGCTCTATTTTGCGCTTGTTTTCAATAGAATTTAACTCCAACTCTTCTTTTTTAATTTCGTTGGTCTCTCTTTTTAGATCTCTATCAAGGTTTTTTTGCTTTTGCTCATTCAATCTTAATTCTGCCTCTTGCTTTCTTATGTTTAACGTTTCTTCAGTAAAAGACCTGGGTTTAATAATTCCCTGTCTTTCTCCTTGAGTAACGATATTAGATAAGCCTTGGTTTAGCTCTTCAAAATCTCCCGCTTGAGCTAGCTCAATACCTCTTTCCGTGTCTGCTGTATCACCATCATTTTTATCAATAACGTCTTTGTTTTCAAGTAGCGCCTGAAGCTTTTGATCATCTGGTAATGATTGCAAGCGTAATGCAAAATTAACAAAGTCTTTATTTTTCTGGTCTGAAGTTCGCTGGGCGATCTGTTGCTCTAACCCTTTCTGGCGAACCTGATTAAATTGCATACTTTGCTCGCCCTGCCTAAGGCTTTGTTCTTGACCTTGAATAGCTAATTCAGCAGCATCAATCTGTAATGGATTCATTCTTTGCTGTTGTGCAAACTGTAGGCCGCGATTAACTGCACCCGGAATGTCTGGTTGTATAAATTGAGCCATTAGTTACGGTCCTGTAAATGGATTGTTAGGGTTAAAGCTTCCTGCGCCTGTATTTATTCCAAGTGGTATTTGTGACAAATTAAGGTTTTGAGCAGAATAAGCATTGCCGCCACCAAATTGTGAGGGAGGAGTAGAACTACCAAAAAATCCACCCTGTGCAGCACCTTGTAATGCGCCAGAAAAAGCACCTTGTATAGCATTACTCTGGTTAATTATACCACTAGATCGCGCACTACCTATGTTTGACTGTGCGTTACTAATGTTATTTGCAGACTGCTGTCCAAATTGACCAATAGAAGTTGCAGCATTTTGACCTTGGCCTGCCAATTGACCTAAGCGACCGAATTGGTTTTGTAAGTCTTGTTGTGCAAATCCAACACCCTGCTCTACTAATGCAGATCTAACATTACCACCACCTAGGCCGCCAATAGCAGACGAGTTACGCAATAAGTTTTTCTGCGCTCTAGCCCTTAAAAACTGCTGACCAGGGGAGTCTTGCATCGCTGCAAATGACGCTTGCTGCGCCTCTACTCCATTAAGCCCTAGTAAATCCTGTTGGCTACCTATTGCTTTCTGCCCAGCCTCTTGAAATGGCTGTAAATTGCCTTGAGTAATGTCAAATTGACGGCCCTGCTCTGCAATGCCGCGCTCCTGCCCTCTTTCGTTTGCTTTAGCGGATTTTTTAGCGGCATTGGAACCTAATACGCCACTTATAATTGAACCGCCAATTATTGCAGTACCTATACCCATGAAGCCACCTCATAATGATTTGTTTTATCTATTGTTTTGTATTTGCTCATGCCTAATTTTCTTGCCATATTTGAAATTTTACCATGAGGGCAATTTGTCACTATTCTTTTAGCTCCGTGGTTAAATATCCAAGTCATCAACTCTTTGGCTAGCAATCTTGATTTGATTATTGCTTTGCTACTGCAAACGATATGAGTCTCACAAGTCCCGCTATCAACCATCCAAAAGACAAACACCATCTCTAAACCGTCTTGCGAGCAAATCCACGGCTGAAAAGTAATTTGCTTAGTAATTAAACCTATGCTTTTAATGTTTTGAGGCTCATTAAGTATTTCTATAGCCTCTTCTTGTGTTGCTAGTCTTATCATTAGCTAAGTATACCAAATGTTAGTCAGAATAACTAAACAGTACGTCCAGTGGCCGTAAAGTAAATTGAATTAATAGCTGAGCTTTCAAGCTTAAGCTGCGCCCCCGCTGGTATTACTTGGTTTACAATCCCTATACCTAAATCATTTTCACCCCACACAACTATTTTAAATGGTATCTGAGGCTGTTCTATTCCGCCTGATACAATATAAGCTTTGTAACTAGCGTTAACTGTTGAATTATTGGTTGCTGTAAACGACTCTATAACAACAGCGCTTGTACCAGCCGTAAACAAATCTTGCGCTGTATTGGCTGTGGTATTTACTGCGTTATTTAATATTTGTTTACTAGTCATTTTAAACCTCTGTTATTCTGTAGTACCAGCCATTAACTTTAATAGACGCAGCAGTAGCAGAAGAAAATCTAAATCTACACCCACCATCCCTTGTCGCAGCATCGCCGATGTATATTTCAAAAGGCGCGGTTATCGGTGTTCCTGTCGCGGCTGTTTTATAGTAAAGGTGAGATATGTGCTTCTCATACGGCGAAGTGCCTTCAGCAAGACTAATTATCAAATCAACTTCTTGAGCGGCAGCATTATTGAATTCAATATCCAATCTAAAATTAACGACATCGCCAATTTTCAAACTAGTAAAATCAAACTTATTTGTTGCGGGTTTCCATAGTGTATCTTTAGCATTTGGATTGTAAGAGGTGGTGTTGCCACCAACAGCATCATTAGTTAAGTATGTATTTGCTGCTCCTCCTGTATGTGATATTGGTGTTGTCGCTGTTACTGTGTCGTTAGCATCAAACCAATATGTTTCTGTAAGCCCTGTTATCAGTGCTGTGTTTGCTAATATTGCGGCTTCATTGCCCGCTATTGATGCGTAATTCTCAGTAAAATTAGCGTTAATTTTATCCGATGCAGAATTTGGAGTGTCACCTAATTTGTCATTAGGGGTCGTAGATGCTGGGTTTAAAAATTGCTGTGTCATTATGCTAGTACCTTATCCATCGTCCACTCTGTTGAGTCCATGGTAAACCCTGTTGTTTCCATCGTAAATTCAGGCAAACCGTTTATTTGTTTTTGTAGCCATTGCGATTGAGAGTTAAAAGCCTGCACCCCTGCTAATAAACTTACCTCCGCTGCTGACTCGTTAGTTATTTCTGTTAAGTCCTCAAAAAACCTAATTGCTTGATGAGTAAAGTTACCATCTTTATCAAAAAACTCATCTCTTCTTCTGGGTGTAATTATAACAGTCATTAGTCGTTACCTGCTTCAGGAGTTGCAGCAACCCTAATCAAATTTGCAACTACTGGCTCTGTAACAGTAAAGCGAATAGTTCTTGAATTAGGGAATCTTCCTTGTCTATGCCACACTGTTTCATGCCCATATTCACCAATAGCGCCAATAGACCGCTTAAACTCATTAGACCAAACTTGATTATTATCAGTAAAATCATAAATAACTTGAGGGTCAGACCCTTGACCTAACGTTAAGCCCACGCCAGATTGAAAGGTTGCCTCTAATTCACCCGCAAACAATGTATTGCCATCTTGAGAAAAAGGCTGGAACGCTGCTTGTCTCATTATTGTTTCGCCGTATTCAGTTAATACAGAATCATCTAACACACCTATACGCCCGTCTATTGAGTCACCAACATAAAGCTTACCGTTAGCTTTGATTACTGCGTTAACTCGCCAAGGCGCATCTGTTAGGCCTGTTTGTAGCTCAAACCATACGGGAGATTGAGCGTATGCAGAAGCAGTGCCATTATACACAAAAGTTCTGCCTGGTATACGTGAAGAGTTAAAAGAGAATATAGCAAAAAACTGCCCTTTTTTAGAAAATGACATAGTAAATGCTTGAGCTATTTCTTCTTTAGTAAATTTCTGTATTTGACCGTCGATCGTGTCATCAGAAAGCTTCACCGCTTGGCTGCTTGATGCTTGACGCCAGATAGATGTTAACTCGTTCTCGCCACCACCAATAAACAAATAAGTATTGTCAAATTTAATTGCGCCGTATTTAGAGTGAGCGCCTTTCTGTGTAAATGCCCCGCTAATTATTTGCAGCGGAAAATCAACACCACCAACGTTTTTAAATACTTCGGTTGTTTCACTGCCAAGAATAGATAACTCATCATGATCAACAATTTGTGTAACAATTCTATCAGGATCACCTTCAGCACTCCCAAAATCCAAAGCGTCAAACACTAAAGGCTGATTAAGATTAGATACAAATAATTGCTTGCCGTCTGTGGTAGTAAATACAAAAAACCCTCTATAAAACTGCACGCTGTCCGAAACTTGAAAGTCAGGGTCTGTAATCTGAGTCAACACTGATGAAGAAGCATCAAATGTATAAGCGTTACCGCCTGGGACAACAATGACAAGTATAGATCCATTATCAGCCATTTGAACGCGGACGCTACCAGCTATTGCTCCGTGATTAGTTAAGGCATCGCCTGAATTAAGAGATACCAACGAGTTGCCGTTAACAAAATAACGCACGCCAGCTACCACATGCCCACCGCGGCAAGCCCCTAAACCAGTATCTATAACTTGACTTATCCCTGATGGTTGCAGCAAGCTTTTATTGTTTAAAGCCTCGCTTTGCGATGTGACAGGTATCCAATTAATCACCCGCCTAATAGATTGAGTTGGGCTGTCTGATTGGTATGACCCTAGCGGTAAAGGTAAAGGGACTCTCATTTAAAAGTTCTCTGTTTTGTTTTGGTTAAAGAACCTATCGCCGGTATCATAGCTGTTGCATTCATTGCCAGACCCAGTAGGTAGCGTATCGGGGTATGCAATTTCGCCAATGTGCGAGTTTGCAGTTTCTAACATTTCCATTGTTTCGCGTGCGTTTTCAACTAAAGCAGGGGTCACAATTTTTGAAAATGAGGGGGCTAACCTAATAGCCAGCTTTGCTTTAGCCGCCGCAATTGCCGCCGGTTCAAGTTCTAACGTATCGTCACCATTAGTCACAGGGTTATAACCAGCAATAATACCTAGTTCATTCCACTGTGCCAGCATATCATTTAATCGACGAATACCAGACTGTAACTCGTCATTAGTCAATGTCACTTCAGCTTTTTTTACTGTAATATCTTCAAGCGCATCTTCGACAACCTCTCTCATAGTAGTCATTACGCACCCACCAACACATTAACTTCTTCACGCAAAACTTTTACACTTCTACGTCGATCCAACTCAACATTAAAATGTGCAGAAGCGTATATTTCTAATTCTTTTTTGTTCATAATCTCAAGATTTAAAGCGCCATTGGCGGAGTCTCTAACCCCTTGGATAGCTTCACCCAAAACCTGTACTTGTGCTGTATTATCTGCATCAACGCCAAAATCAGAAATTTTAATGAAATCCGCTGGCGTATCTGACCAACCTAGTGCTTTTTGTATCTCAAAATCGTCAGAGTCAACAACTTTTGGCTCTTTAGTTTTATGGTAAACCCATTGCTTGAATATTTTAGCCATTATTTAGCCCTTTTGATTAATAATTGATTGTAGCATTAATTAAGTAAAAACAAAAAAGGCCACCGATCAAGGTAGCCTTTTTAAATTAAACCGCTTAATTAAGATGTTGTGCGAACTGCAAAATCTGAGTTCTGAGCTTTAACACCATACAAAATATCGAAACGATAAGTTGTGGTATCAGTGCCGATAGCGTATTGAGTAACAGTTCGTATTGAAATGTTATCAAAACTTTCACGACTAGCTGAAGCCCCCTCGCTCGGTAAATCTAATGGAGCCATTGCTAAAGTAATAGCATTAGGGTGAAAGGCCATGTTCTGCTTATGGCTTGAACCACCCGCACCAGTTTTAACAACAATAGCCGCGCCGTCTGCTGGTGCTGCTGTTACTGTCTGGTAAGGTCCACTAATAATCATTGCCGGAGAAATAGACAATGCTGCTGGGCCAGTACTTGCACCTGAGTTTACATCAGCCAATACTGTGAACGTTTGTAAATCACCGGTATCAACGCGAGTACGGCGGTTAACACTATTAACGCCTGCAAATGTAACAACATCACCAGCTTTTAAAATACCAGTCGTGCTATTCGTCCAACCATCAGTATTAATAGACTGGGAATTTGAACCGCCACTCACTCCATAAGTAGTTTCTTGAGATGCGCCGTTAACTAATGGAGTACCAGTGGCAACACCAACAGTATGAAGCTTAAGCGATTGGTTTTCATATAGCATGAACTTGCTGTATCGACCAATTGCCGCTTCTTCAATTGCTTTTTTCGCAATCTCTGAAGGAAAAACAGACTTTAAGCCATCAGCAAGCGCTAGTGAAGCATCTTCATCGTAAAAAGCATTCCAACGCACATTCATCGGAGTACCAAGCTTAGTTAATACTTTAGCCGCTGCGCCAACTTCTAAGAAAGTAGATGGTGCTGTGCCTGGCGTACCTACAAAGTTACCGATGTTTTTGTATACATCTGCAATATCTGACTCAACTTGCTGTGCTAACTCTACCATTGCTGGCTGAATGTAGCGACTATTGAAGTCTTCAATTTTTAACGTTAAATCCTGAGAAGTAATAGCAAAATGAACGTGCTTACGTTTATCAAGCGTAACCGTTGCTGCTACTTCTTCGATTGCTGTTGCTGTACCTAATGTTGCACCATCTTGTGATGTGAACATAACAGGGCGACGAACATCAATTGACGCGCCAACCTTGCGGAATTGCGAATCTAGTTGGCGATCTACTTTTGACGCCAGTTGTAAATTATTTAAAAATTCTTTCACTGCAAAGCGAGTGATTAAACTTGTTGAGATTAATGCGTTAGCCATTTTGAATATTCCTTTTTAGACCTAACCGTTATATTTAGCCATCCACGCTTCGATAGACATTTCATCGCCTACTTCAGCATTTAAAGCGCTCCCAGAATTGAGAGTTTCTATTGGGTCGGGTGCTGCACTTGTTTTAATTTCGGGTTTAGCCGACATATTTGAAGAAATTCGACCGAGTTCCATCATCGCCGCTAGTGGTGACATACTAGCCAATGAATCTGCTAGGTCTAAATGAGTACCGAGATAATAAACCATCTCCGCGCCATCTTCTAAACCCATGATTGCATCTGCTACACCTGTTGGCAAGTCCGGTACTGCACTTGCTTTGTCTGCAAAATCATCTTTACCTAAAGCGGATGCGCGCTCATTAAATTTATCTAACGATTGCTTATTCTTTGCTTGTTGGTCAAGTTCTGATGCTTGCGTTTTCTGGTTTGCAATTTCTGCCTTAACTTGTTCTTGCACTTGGTAGTTAACAGTAGCTTTATTAAAAGCTTCTTCGTCGTACTCATGCTGTTCAAGTGTTGGCTCTGTCAAAGTTGGCTTTTTAGCTTCTAACTCATCTAGTCTTTTTTGCAAATCATCAGCGCGTTTTGAATGCGCTTCTCGCTGCCGTCTTTCTTCATGCTTATCTGCTGTAATTTTATTTATACGCTCTTGAACACTGTTTTTTTCTGGCTCAATCGTATCTTCTACGGGGGCTGATTCCGTGGTTGTATCTTCTTTAGCCGTTTCTACTAGAGCTTGATCATTACCCTGTACAAACGCATCTAAAGGTTCTACTAGTGCAGCTTGGTTTTCTTCTGACATTTATATTGCACCTAGTTGGCGTATTTTAGCCGCTATTTAAAGGTATAACGTGAACCTTGGTCAATTGTACTAAATAATAGTCAATTTGACAAACTAGTTATTTTAGGCAATAAAAAACGCCAGTTAAGGCGTTTTGTTTTTATCTAAAAAGTCTAGCCAACACTATAATATCGTAAATCTGAATTGATTACCCTTTAGCCATTTGTCAGGAATTCGACCTGTAACCTTTGAAGGCGTGTATTTATCCATGCCCACTCTGATTCTTGGTTTCATAAATCACCTTTAACCTTAATAACAAACTCTCCAACAACCTTGCCCTGTCTATCCTTAATAACAAACTCTCCAACAACCTTGCCCTGTCTATCCTTGTGCTGAATAATTGCACCACCTTTTCTAGCTGCTGCCCACACCTCAGAGGGCTTTTTTGATAGGTCGCTAGCGTTAAATGTTTTCATAACTTGACCCCTAAAAATGCAGCGCTTACTATCAGGCTGGCTTGTGTTGATATAATATTAAGTTGAGAATTAAATAGCTCTTGCTTGATTTTACGGCTAGCGTTATCTAAATCTTGCTGCAATTTACGCTCTGTATTTTCCGCTTGTAATTTTATAATATGATTAGTCATTTCTTGTTGAGTTATTTCTGTGTTATTCATGCTTTACTCTCTTATCTGATTAGTCAGCCTAATATAGTAAAATAAAAGGCACGTGTCAAATGCC
>TARA_R110000824_G_scaffold3726_6_pt1 | contig 10545 bp, 7 predicted proteins | sample TARA_R110000824 | Tara Oceans TARA_R110000824 (sample SAMEA4397747) | marine metagenome | biome: Polar Biome; feature: [MES] marine water layer (ENVO:01000295) within the mesopelagic zone...; material: water (ENVO:00002006), including particulate matter (ENVO:01000060) such as...... | reverse complement strand
TTTACCCTACGCGAGGGGACTTGGACAACAAAGTGAAGGCGATCAGCGACGCGCTAAACGGTATCGCCTATGTGGACGACGTGCAGATTTGCCAGTTAAAGGCTGAAATGATCTACGCGACAGATGACGGAATATGTGTAAAGGTCACGAGGGCCGGCTACACGCTAAGCGAATTGAGGGTCACAAAATGAAACCGCTAACAAAAGGTGCTTTAGAGTGGGCTGCGGACGGCGTTCCGGTTTTCCCCTGCGCCGCCAACAAACGCCCAATGACAGAAAAAGGCTTCTATGACGCGACCACCGATCCGGTTGCCGTCAAGCAAATGTTCGACTTGGCCGGCGATGACGCGCTGATCGGCGGGCGCATGGGTCAGGAAAGCGGGCTGTTCGCCTGCGACTTCGACACCTACAAGCCCGGCGACGCTGGCGAGGCCGCGCAGCAATACATGGCGCACCTGATCGGCAAGGGCCTGCTTCCAGAGACCCAGCGCCACAAGACCATGAACGGCGGTCTGCACCTGATATACCAGTCAAAGCACGGCTATCCAAACTGCAAGCCATCCGCCGGCGTCGAGATCAAAGGCGAAGGCGGTTACATCATCCTGCCGCCCAGCAAGGGCTACGCCATCGACGCTGACGTCGGCTTCGTTACCGCCCCCCGCGCTCTGATAGAAGAGCTGATGAAGGCGCGGCAGCAACACACCGACAAGACCCTATCTCAGCACGAAGACGCGATCTCCGCTGCCGACGACTTCCACGACAGCGTGACGTCATTGGTCGCCAAAATGTTTAGCCAAGGCCGCCCCGCGTCTGAGGTGACGGCCCGCGTCATGGCGGCCCTCGATGCCAGCGTCGCGCGCAGCTCAAACCACCCGCGCCACGAGCGTTGGCTGAGCCTAATAGAAGACCGGGGCGGCGAGCTGAGCCGCATCATCAACAGCGGTCGGGACAAGTTTGACACCAAGGCCAAGACTGAGCGGTCCCGCGACTACGTCAGCAGCGATGACGCCCAGCGCCGCGCAGACGCCGCAGCAGCGGCAGGGTTTGCCCCAGCGCCACAAGAGCGCAACGAGACCCCTGAGACCGCCCCCAGCCCCGACGATTACGCCGGCCTGTGGCCATTCGAGGGCGAGGGGTACTTCACGCACGAGCAGCTCAACATCGCTGACCAGCGGTTCGTCATGCACCCGCTGTTTGCCGAGGACGAAAGCGTCGTATTCGCGGCTGCGCCAAAGACAGGCAAGACCGCGGTCAGTCTCAAGCTGTTCATGCAAGTTGCCGCTGGCCGGTCGCTTGGCCCGTTCAATGTTACCGATCGGCGCGGCGTGCTGTATTACGCCCTCGAAGGCACCCGCGCGATCAAGCTACGGATCGAGGCAGAGAAGCGGTCACAAGCCGACGCCGGGACACCGCTGCCCGATGATATGCCAATGTTCGTCATCGAGCGCCCGACTAACCTGATCTCGAAGTCAGACGAGAACGTCGCTAAAGTGGTCGCCGCCGACCGCCACATGAAAGAGCATTACGGCTTTGGGCTTGGGATCGTGGCCATCGACACGCTAACGAAAGCGATGCCGGGCAAGAACCAGAACGACGTCGAGGACACCAGCGCCCTGTTCGACTTCACCAGCAAGCTGCGCATCCACGGCGTAAAGGCGACCGTGGTCTACGTGCACCACACAGGCAAGGACGGCCAGACACGCGGGTCGAGCAACATCGAGGCCGACGTTGACGTCGTGCTCAAGATGAAAAAGCAAGAAGACGGCGCGTCGCTGCTATACGTGCACATGGCCCGCTCGATTGACGACAACAATATCTACGCCTTCGACCTGACGAGCTACGATCTAGGCGAGACAGCGCAGGGCATCATGCAGGCGGCCCCGGTTGTTACCCTCCGCGAGGGGAACGCAGGCACCGCAGACAACAGCAACGAGGCCGCGACGCGGGCGCACGTCATCGCCCCGTATCTGAAAGCGCTGCTTGTGCTGGATAGCGGCGACTACGGCATCAACGAGCTTTACACGCATTGGGTTGACGCCGATCTCATGGAACGCTCGCGCGCACGGCGCAAGAAAGCCGTGCTCGATATTCTGGGGCTGATCTTTGACCGGGAGGCGGAAGTCGTTTATCGCGGCCACGTCTATGCGCGCAGCACAGACGCAGCCGGCGAGATAAGCGGTATCAAGGTCACGGTGCCGGGTGACTAGGTCACTCGTTACCGCTCGCCGCAAATCCTGGCAAGAACCGGGACAGGCCGGGGAGGCCTTCCATAAGCCGATCGTTCACGATCCGCGCGCCTTCTCCGGCCCCCGGCAGCATCGCGTTGTTGACCATAGCAGCCTCGCCAGCTGCGCCGACGTTGCCAGACGACACACGACCAGCTTGCCGGCGTGCCGCGCCAGCTCCAAGGGCAGTCGAAAACGCTCCTCCCGCCGAGCCAAGCATCATGCCGATGTCAGCCAGCCCCGGTATCGCGTTGTTCACGGGGTTGAAAACGCTGCCACTGGCAGAGCTGGCACCCTTCGAGACTTCGCGTGTCAGGGCGTAGCGCTCGATCTGCCCCAGCATATTCTCCGTGGCGTCATCGCCGATCACTTGGCGCACAAGGTCGATCTGATCTGCGTTCTCAGACGTAAACCGCTGAAGCGATTTCGGGGCCTTCTTGATGCTCTGCAATAGCTGCGCTTTCACGCCGTTTGCGAACGAGGCCATGTCGGCAGGCGTCTTATTCGCCCCCTGCATGAAGACATCGTAAAGAGAGGCGTTGCCCTCTTTCGCCCCAAACGCCTGTTGGCCAGCCGCGTAGGCGTTACGCACCCGCGCCTCTGTCGAATAAAGCTCGTCCAGCTCTTTGAGACCGGGCACGACCTCGTGCAGCTGGCGGTTCAAGTTATCGCGCAGCGGGCCGACGTAGTTAATCAGCATTTCCTTCGTGGACGACGATGCGCCCTCGAAACCGGGCACCGATGGTGCGTTGCCGGTGTAGGTCATTTCGTCCAAGTCCTTGCGCAAGGACAGCATGTCGTCAGCTGACAGCCTACGCAGGTTCTTGTCTGCGTCGTATGACTTGCCGACGGTGGCCAATAGGCGGTCGCGCAGCTGTTTGTTTGCTGGCAGGTCGGTATCGCCAAACATGTCGTTTATCGTCTTGCGAATGTTCGATACCGAAACGCCGGCTTGGTTGGCGCGCGCCGCGTTCAGGGCGGTGTCATACTGCGGCTGAGCTGATTTGCGCATGGACGCGCCGTTCGCCTGCACCTCTGCGAGTGATCGCGCCTGCGGGTCGCCGATGACCTCAGACAGCCCTTGCTGGAATGTCGGCAGGCTGGACAGGAACTTGTTTTCGAGCGACCGCATCAGTGGCCGGATAGCCTGACCGATCTCTGAGCCGCCTTCTTTGCGGCCCGCGCGGGACACCGAGCGCACGGTCTCTGAGAAAGCAGGCGGGAACGCCTCCAACATAGTCTTGTCGCTGGCCCCGACGTGCGCAATGATCGCGTCTACGTCGAACATATCCATTCCGAAAGACTGCGCTACGAACTTCTCGCCGTACTGGTTCTTTAGTTCTTCGACCAACTTGCGGCCCATAGCCTCGTCGCGGTTGCGGCCCATCGCGCGTGCGACAACGCCCTCCAAAGCGGGGCGGAAGGCTTCGGCAGCGCCTTGCATCAGGCCCCCGCCGCCCGCGCCAAACATTGCGTTTTTGCTGGCCTCGTCTAGCCCTTTCCCCTCATTTAGGGAGTATAGGAACGCCTCGCCGCCGCCGACTGTGGCCGCTGTGCCGATGCGCGCCGCGACGCCAAGCCCGCCGCGCGTCTTGAGCATGTTGCCCAGCGCGCCGATGCCCTCGATCCCGTTCACGACCATGCGCGGTGCGCCGATAATAGAGCCTGCGATCTCGCCGGGTAGGCCGGAGTTTGCGTTGATCTGCTCGTTAGCCGCGGATAGCCGTTCGCCGAATGGCACCTGCTCGCGGCCCATGTTGGCGTCTTCGATGCTCTTCGCCCCAGCGGAGGCTAGGCCTAGCCCACCAAATAGCGCGCCTTTGACAGTGCCGATCCCTTGCCGCTGCATCCCGCCGGCCGGGTTGGCCTCTAAGTTCGCGGGCAGGTCCACGATTCCCTCGAATAGCCCGCTAAGCCCCGGCACGCCGTCGAACGGGTTCGCTTGCTGTTTGTCGAGGTCTTCCTGAGTTATGTCGATAAGCTGATCGCGGGGCACCGCCCCTTGCGCAGCGGCACCGCGTCCCGGCGCTTCGGCCGGGGCGTTGCCTTCATTTGCTGCGAGGGCTGCTGCTAGAGCGTTTTGCTGCTCTTCGGTCATCCTAGCCATAGTCAGTCCCTCATTACTTGTTGGCCCACGGTAGCAGGCTTTGCTGGTCTGGTGGTAGCAGCGTTTGCATCACATCGCCCGCCATGCCGTAAGAGGCTTGGCCGTTGGCCGCGGTGTAGCGAATGATCGTCGTCCGGTCGATATTGCCAGACGCCATATCCTTCGTCATCTGCTGCGCCCAGCCCTCTTTGCCAACCACGACTTCGGGGAACAGACTGACGTTCGCGGCGTCAACCTTGCTCTGAATGAAGTCTGTCATTTCCTCGCGGTTATGCAGCTTGGACGGGTTGGTGCTGTTCGACTGCATCCACTCAGACTGAGCGTTGGTGACGAGCTGCTGCACCTTTTGGCCGCGGACGATCCGCTGCGCCATACCCATCGCCTTGATAGCGTCGTCGGTGATAGCCGGCATGGCGATCTCGAAGTTCGCGCTTTCCTTGTCAGACGTTGCGCCAGACCCGGCGAGCCGGAAGTTCTGGAAAAATTCGCCGCGCGACGCTTCGTTGTACCGGCTGATAAATGCTGTCGGGTCGATACCGCCCTCTGGATCGACTTCGAAACCGAGCTGGCGGGCAATGCTGCCGACCTTCTGATAGAGCGGGGTCAGCGGGCCGAGCTGGCCGCTTGAGCGGTCATAGTCCTCTGCGCCGATCTGGTTGATGATCTCGTTCATGCTGCCGACGAGCGGTCTGCGGCTGGTCAGGGTCGTGACGTTCGAGGAGTACTCGTCAATCAGGATACCGGCCATGCCCTTATCCATCGCGTTCTCAGTACCGCTCCCGGCGCGCTCGACTTCCAAAGCGATGCCAAGCAGGGACGGGTCTTTCCTGATCTCGTTCAAGAACTGTGTCCGGTCAGTAGGCTCGAACTGCGCCGACACAACCTTCATCCGTGCGTTCAGCTCTTCGATCGTCTGCGCCCCTGTCAAGATCGCTTCGACCGCGTCTGCGTTTGGCCCGTAGGCGTCCGCGAGCTGCGTGACAGACCCGGCGACCCGCGCGCGGTCCTCAGAGTCTTGCGCTTTCTGCTGCGTCTTGCCGACGAGTTCCAACATTGGCCCGATGCCGCCAAGCGCGCGCGCCGTGTCGGCGTCGTTCTCGTCAATCAGACCAGCCACTACGCCTTGGTTGATCTGTGCGTCGAGGGTTGCGGTGTCCGCGCTGTTCTCTGCGGTGACTTCCGCGCCTTTATCCAGCCCTTTGACTGCGGCGTCCCTGATAGCTGCCCATGCGTCGCCATTCCCGGCCAAGGCCTGCACCCGCAGTGGGTGGTCCTGTGGCAAGCCTTGGCTGTCCGCAAAGGCGTTGATGGCGGCCGCTGCCGGCGGCTTCGCGGGCAGGTCAGCGCCCACGTCAGTCAAGAGGCTCTGCAATGACGTTTGCGCGCTGGTATCCCCAGGATTTGCAGCAACGCGGTTAAACGCCGCTGTCATGGCAGGGTTATCGCCCATTAGCGGCGCGGCCACTGCCAGCATACCAAGACCTGCGGCCGATGCGGCTGCGTCAGACGCCGCTTTAGGGTCGGGCTTTACAAGCTCTTCGATTAGGCGCTCTCCGATGTCGGGGTTCATCGCCCCAGCTTCGGCGGCCTGCGGGTCAAGACCGAGGCCAGCGAGGTACTCTGTTCTCGCCGGGACAGACATAGCCGCAAAGCCAGACACCGCGTCGCCTTTGGACGGTGCGCGCGACTGGATCGTCTGGTACGCCTGCATGGCGGTCTTCATGCCTTCTTCGCCAGACAGCGCCATCTGCGCGAGACCGGGCTTGCCCATCGCTACGAGCTGCTGTGACAGCTGACCTGCTTGTACGCGCTGCTGCGCAACCGCTTTCGCTGTCGCTTCGGCTTCGCGCTGCTGCTCTTCCATCAGCATGTTACGTTCGCTCTGCGCTTGCAGCGTCGAGCTTACGTCAACCGCGTCGCCGGCAGACATTTGGCCAAGGCCCTGAGACAGGACGGCCAGCATGTCGGACGCGACCATGAAGCGGTTACGCTTCTTTTGGCCGGCTTCGCTGCTGTCCTCTTCTTCGGTGGGCACTGGCTCCGAGGCCGTCGATATGACTTCGCTGATCGTGGTCGGCGCATCCTCGATGGGCACGCCGAGGTTAAAGGCACTCTGCGACGCGGTGTCAGACAGAAAGCCTGTTATGATCTGCGACGTCGGGGCTTCGCCCGTGGCGGCCACGGGGAACATTTCGTCAATCCGCTGCTCTGGGGTCAGGTCGGTTTCCCCTCCATCAGGGGAAGTTTTCAGCTTGTTCCCAAGCAGGTATTCCAGCGCGTCGTTTGGGGCAGGCGGCATGGCTTCCTGCGTCGGCCCGGTGCGCAGCGGTGCGCCAGCGGCCTGCGGGGCGTACATCTGCGGGTTGGCGGCGCGGCGCACCGCTTCCATCTGGGCGCTGCCGGTCTGCGCGGGTGGTAGGCCATAGCTAAAGGCACCGCCGTTTTCGGCGACGGCTTCCGCTTGGCGGCTCAGGTCTTCGCCCTGCTGCGGGTTATAGGACAGCTGCGGCGACGCAATGTCTTGCCCGGTGAAGTGGCCGTAAATCTGGTCGGCGTAGCCGGCGCGCTGCGGGATATGCTCCGCGGCTGGGCGGACGACGTGCTGCGCAAAGCCGGTGGCGGCCTCGCCCGGTGTCGTTGCTCCGTCGAAGGCGCGGGCCGCGTTCTGGCTTTCGCTGCCGCGTAGCTCACTCATAAGGAATGGGGCTTGAGAATCGAAGGTGTTGACGGCGGTGCCGCGGTCTTCCGCAAACGCACGCAGAGCGCTGTTGCGCGATCCGCGCCACTGCATCGCGCCCATGCTCTCCATACCGCCATCGTCGGGGTTGACTGCGCCGGGGTTGCCGCGGCTCTCAGCGTAGATATTGGCCATCACGCCTGCGCGCTCGACCTCGTTATAACCTTGCTCGCCGAGGTAGCCCCACCACTTTTCCAGCTCGCCGATATTTGCTAGACCCGCCATTACCGCCCGCCTCCTTTACCGCCTAAATACGAGCTGCCCATACCTGCACCGAGCGACAGATAGTCGAACATGCCGGGGGTGGTCGTCTGTGTCGTCGTGTTCTGCGCGCCCAGCGGGTTGCCCTGCAACGCGGCTAGGGCAGTGGCGAGGGCGGTCTGCGGATAATTGCTATACTGGTCGTATTGCCCGGTCGCCTGATCGAGGATGCGCTGGTTCATTTGCTGTTGCTGCATCCCGGCTTGGTTCTGCTGGTTCAGCGCGGCCATGCCCATGTTCTGACCCTGCGCGGCCCCGGCCATCAGGCCTTGGCCCGCGGCGAGCTGGTTCCCGGCCTGCGCTTGGCCGAGCTGGCCTAGCCCCTGCGCGGCATTGATTTGCTGACCTCGTGCGTTTAGGCTAAGCTGCCCTGCCCCTTGTGCGGCATTGATCTGCTGCCCGCGCGCGTTTAGCCCGCCGGATAGCAGTGCTTGGTCTGCGCTGAGCCGCTGCCCGCCTAGTCCTGCAAAGCCCTGCGCCGCGTTCTGCATTTGGGCGGTGCTGTTCTGTCCGAGCGTCGCCGCCTGATTAAAGCCCTGCTGGTTTAGCGCGCCCGCGGTGTCATACATATTTTGGTTATAGCGGCCCATCAGCTCCGCTTCGACAAGGCCCTGCCGAGCACCGCCATACGCGCCTGACTGAGCCGCTTGTCCGCGCACCATGTTGAGGTCGTCATTGCGCTGCTGCCCCATTCGGGTCATCGTCTGGTCAACGACTTGCGACTGGTACGGGTTCAAATACTGGTTCATCGTGCGGCGCACGGTGGTAGGATCGACGGATTGCCCGTAGCCCCCGGCCGCCTGCTGTTGGTAGCCGTTAGCGCCGCCCAGCCCTTGCGCGCCTGAGTTCATCATCGAGTTTGTCGGGTTGCCCGCGTAGCCAGACAACATATTCGACGCTCTGGCCGCCCCTGCGTCCGGGCTGGCTCCGTAGCCCGCCAGCATCCCGCCAGCGGCGTCCATGCCTGCGTTAGGGCCGCCAGCCTGACTGGTGTAGTCTAAGCCCTGCCGGTAGGCTTGGCTGCCCTGCTGAAACACGTTGCTGCCAGAGCTAGGCATAGGCGCGCTGGGCTGGTTGGCGTAGCCTAAACTTTGCCGGCCGCCGCCGTTCTGAAATACACTGCCGCCCATGAGCCGCCTCCATCCGTTAAGGTTACTTGCCGCCCCTTGAGCTGGACAAGATCGGCGGTGGCGGCATCGCCTCCCGCGTTAGCTGAGAGCCGAGCTGGCCGTAGTTTCTCAAAATATCGCTTTGCTTTCTGCGGGAGTCGGCGGTCGTGGATACGGCCATCGTTTTATCGTAAACATCGCCGCTGCTGTATCCTGCGATCCCGTTGCCCGCGTTCTGCGCGCGCGGCAGATAGCTGGTCATTGGCGCGGACCCTAGCCCAAGCGCGTCTGCCATCTGGTTAGACCCCTGCATCGCGGCCATCTGCTGCGGCGCGAAGGCCGCAACCGTGACGCCTCGATTAGGCTGATAGTCTAAGGACGCACTCGAAAGCGCCCCGCCGAGGGTGCCAAGGCTGGCCTTCTCAAGACGCGGGTCAATCTCAACCTTGTTCTCTTGCTTGCTGCTTTTACCGCCGCCCATCAGTAGACCTCCTTGTGCATGATGGACAGCCTGTGCTTCCATCCGTGTGCTTTTAGCCTGCGGGGCCAGCCTACGCGGCCCGATAAGCTCATGTATTTGCAGCCGAGGCCTTTGGCAATCTCGTTGATCTTTGGCTCTGCCGCAAGAATTGCCTCCGTGGTGCCGCAAGCGATGAAACAGTGATACACGCTGTAGCCGGGGTAGCTTTCTTCTTGCATGATAACGCAACATTCTTCGAATTGATAGAAGTGTTGCTCACCGCGCAAAACTGACTTCACAACGTCGTTGAACGAGTACATTCCATCGAGATCGCGCAGCGCGCGCTCAATGCCCTCTTGCCACTTTAGCAAGTCGTTCATCAGGTTAATGACGTCGCCGGCGATGTTTGCGGTCTTCATGCGATTACCTTTGCTAGGTAGCCTTGGAAACTTGCAGAAACGTCAGAGTTGTTTGTGTCAGTATTGGCGGTCATTACGACGTCGGAATTACGCGGAACTATGACATACGGGTTAAAGCTCTGCGCGAAAGACGTCTGATTGGTGCCGGCAACCGCGATGCCGGTGACAGGCCGAAATACGCTACCAACCTGCCGCACAAGCAGCCTATAGTCTGCCGCCGTCGCTGCCCCGCTTGACTTATTGATACTGACGTTTGCTTTCGTGATTATGAGGTACTCGTCATCGGCAGTTGAAAACGCCCCCTTGAATGACTGAGTGTCTCCGGCTGTCCCGTCGATGCTAATGTGCGCTTTAGTTATGTCTGTCGGCTTCCCCGCAGTTAGGGGAGTGTTTTCGTAGACATAGACCTCGCCTGCTATTGGCGGCGGTGCCCCCAGATACGCGCGAACTATCCGCGCGCAAGGAACTGTCAGAGGCACGCGGGTCTGCCCGTTTAGCGTCACAGTCTGCACCCCGGCCGTGAACTTTTCTGCGGTGCCAGTCCCGCCGTCAGACGTAAGGTATTCCACAACTATCGGCTGCGTTGTGTCAGCGGCGCTTGTGGACGAGATACTGTCTATAAGGTTGGTGCCTTCTGGGACAAAGACCTCGTTCTCTGTTCCCGCCTCTTCTCCAAGGTGCCAGATCGTTGCAAACCCGTCAGTGATGTCGAGATCGCGGTTATTGCCAAACTTAAAAATCGTGCGCGCTTTTTGCACGATTGAGACAGTGTCACCAAATTCTTGCAGGATTTCCTGCTCTGCCATAAATGCTGCAAAATCCATGCCGATAGGCCTCCATATACCGCCCTCTGAGTAAACGACAGTCTGCTGAATAGGGTCAAACATTACCAAGCCGTCAACCGCAGCCCGTGCCATAACGTCGGCCGTCTGGTGCGCGAGTAGGACCGGGGCAGGCTCAATGGCCGCCCCGATACCAGTCTGCGCAATATAGTATTGGTAAAAGGCCGTGGCCCACTTCTCCATCGTGGGATATGCGGCTGGGCTTGGCGGTATTCCTATTGGCATTTAGCGTTTTCCTGTCCCGATTGGCGCAATATCGAAGCGCACGATCCCAAGCTCCGCCCCGGCGTCCGTGAAGTCAACGCGCAATTTAATGCTGCGCCCCAGCGCTCGCGTCGGAATTGGGTTGTTACTCTGGAACGCATACGGGCCGTAGGAGTATTCTG
>TARA_R110000824_G_scaffold32908_1_pt1 | contig 10549 bp, 12 predicted proteins | sample TARA_R110000824 | Tara Oceans TARA_R110000824 (sample SAMEA4397747) | marine metagenome | biome: Polar Biome; feature: [MES] marine water layer (ENVO:01000295) within the mesopelagic zone...; material: water (ENVO:00002006), including particulate matter (ENVO:01000060) such as...... | reverse complement strand
GCAGACAAGGGGAGTGATTATGGCAGGCGAACGATTCAGATGCTCTATGAAAACAGACTAGACCATGCTAAACGGACGATCTGGACGAGCAATCTTAGTCTTTCTCAACTGGAGGAGTTTTTCGGGGATGAGCGTCTATGTTCACGCATTGCTGGCAATTCCGATGTCGTAGTTATGGGTGGACAAGATATGAGGCTAGGAATTAGTTGACTAATTCGGAAGGGATGTGCATAATGGGTAACATGGAAAGAATAGAGCCGGATAAACTATTGGAAGAGGTCAGGGCGTTTCGCCTTGACAATGTATTAACCTGGAAATTTTTCGCTGGTTTGGTGGGTATGAGCGAGGCCGGACTGTGGAAGATTGCTCACGGAAAGACTGCGGCCAGTGAGTTAACTGAACACAAAATCAGGAAGGCCATTGACGGATTTGGCCTGAAATCTGAAGAGGTGGCGGAATCGGTAGAGCCGGAATGTGGGCCGATCTAGGTTTATGACAGGACTAGCTATATTTCTAGATTGCATGACGTTGTTGCTCATGGTGGCGTGCTGGTCAAGGGTCCGAGATGATCTTGCTGGTCAACGGGCGCTTCTGGTATTTGGCAGCTTGATAGTCTTGAATATCTCGGCACTGGCTATGTGAGGGCTTGAAATGTCACGAATGGCTGCAAAGACTGACGCTAACGCAAAGTCTATAGACAGGGTGCTTGTTGAGCTTGGGGCTTCTATTGCAAAAACAGATGGCGTTGGCGGCGGGTTTCCAGACCGAGTTATCGGGTTCAACGGCAAGAATTTCCTGATTGAATATAAGGATGGGGCCAAGTCTCCAAGCAGGCAAAGACTTAACGATTTACAGAAAAGATGGCACGAGAAATGGCAGGGTCAGGTGGCGACGGTCAGGAATCCGAAAGAGGCTTTAGAGGTAGTGCTGGGGATAAATAAGTATGGTTAATCGTGTGATCTTGATAGGCAATCTGGGTAGGGATGCAGAGATAAACAGCACTCCAAATGGGACGCCTGTGGCGAACTTTTCGGTGGCTACGTCTGAGAGGTGGACTGACAAGGCTGGCGATAAACAGGAAAAGACAGAATGGCATCGAATCGTTCTGTGGGGAAAGGTAGCGGAGGCTCTGGGAAAATACCTCGTCAAGGGAAAACAGGTTTACATAGAAGGATCGCTCCAGACAAGAAAATGGGAAGACAAGTCGGGAAGTCAAAGGACAACGACAGAGGTAAGAGCGGTGCAGATACGACTTCTCGGCGGTGGTGGTGGATTGCGAGAGGAAGTGGAAGAAGGCCCGCCAGTGTTAACGAATGATGACATCCCATTCTAAAGGGATCGGCTTTCCAAAGCCTACACCGAGACGGATCGAGCGACAGCGCAAGCGTCGGGCTGAAACGGCTTGGGTGGCCCTGGTCCGTAAATATGTGGTTCTGCGTGACATGGGTTGTCGATCCTGTCATGAGCTTGGCATTTCTCCTGACAATGCTGGCATAGAATTACAAATGCACGAGATGGTGTATCGTAGTAAAACACGAGGGTTGCCAATCGAGGATCGTGTAAACACGAAAAACTGTATCCTCCTTTGCCAGTTTTGCCATACGGCTGTACACGATAAACGGCTTTCTATCCATATTGCTGACACGTTGAGGGGTGCGAATGGTAAGCTGATATTCAAGCTCTGGCAACGTAATGACGGACAAGGGGAGGGTTTGTCAGGGATGCGGAAAGAGGAAGGCGCTGTTCTCGACTAGTGGCCGTCATAAAACAGATCGGCATCATGATCTCTGTTTTCAATGCCAGCGTTCGATCAGGAACTCAACCAGGGACACCCAGGACACGGAGAAATCCAGGTGGACAGCGATACGATTGGCGAGGCGCAAGAGGAAGGACAGGCATTAGGAGGTCCAGGTATGGAGGATCTAAAACATATCAAGGCTTTAGTCCCTGATAAGACGAACCGTCGAAAGCACACTTCTCGCAATATCGGTATGATTGCCGATTCGCTGAACGCGGTCGGGGCGTGGCGTTCGATTGCGATTGACGAGAATGATGTTGTACATGCTGGTAACGGTGTGATTGAAGCGGCGGCAGAGGTCGGGATCACGAAGCTGCGTGTCATCGAAGCCAAAGGTGATGAGATTATTGCGGTGCGTCGGCGTGGATTAACGGATGAGCAGAAACGGCTGGCGGCGATGTATGACAACCGCACCGCAGAGCTTGCTGAATGGGACGTTGACCAGCTACAGGAAGACGTATCAAATAGTGAGGATCTGGCGTCGTTCTTCTCTGGGAACGAGCTAGATGAGATGATACGGAAACATGTCGAGAAGAACGAGAAGGAAAAGGCTGAAAACGCGCCCATTATAGACTTCTCTCCAGAGATTGATTTCGAGAGCAATTACGTGGTTCTAAAGTTCGACAAGGACATAGACTCTTTGTATATGCAGGAAATTTTCGGCCTAAAGAACGTCAAGAGCAGTTACGGGCCTACATTACCAAACGGGAAGCCGTATAACGCTGGTATCGGAAGAATCGTTGACGGTATGGAAGGCATAGAAAAGATACGTTCATATTTCAAGGTGGAGAATGAGTGATCTTGATATACGGTTCTTCGCTCCGAGTTACAGGCGGCCTTATCGTTCTCCTACGCAAGAGCTATATCCTTGCGTTACTTTAATTGTAAGCGAAAGCGAGCGGGAAGAGTACGAGGCGAACGGGAACCATGTTGAAACGTGTCCAGACAAAGTGCAGGGCAATGTCAGCCGTGTCCGCAATTTTATTTTACAGACGAATGAGGAAGCGGATTGTGTTGTGATAATGGATGACGATTGTCATGGCATAGGACGTTATAATCATAGAAACGGATCTAAGGAGAGGATCGACGGGGAGCAGTTAATAAGGTTTGCTGAACAAGCGACTAGATTGGCCTTAGACGGTGGAATTAAATTGTGGGGGATAAACTGTCTGCCTGATCCAGGCACCTACCGTGAGTATCGGCCATTCTCGTTTGTGGCCTACATTGGAAGTCCGTTTTCTGGTCACTGTAAAACTGACCTGTTCTATGATGAGCGACTTCCACTCAAAGAGGATTACGATCTATCGCTCCAGCATCTTTATAAACATAAGAAAGTATTGCGCTTGAACGGATACCACTACTTTGTTGAGCAGGCTGCCCAAGGTGGTGGATGTGCGACTGCACGAAATTCAACCAGCGAACTGGAACAATTTGAAGGCCTTGAAAAAAAGTGGGGCAGGAGTATTGTGAAACGAGACAACTATAGCAAGAGGGGGGTTGACTTTAATCCTGTTCTTAAATTTCCGCTCAAGGGTGTCTGATCTGTTCGGGGAATGATGAGCAAGGAAGGCAAGGCGGATCGCGTTAGGGAGTTCATGGAAAAACGAGCTAGCTCAACTCGTTTTCCGTGGGAGCGACAGTTTGATGAGAGGCGAAAGCCTTTCGAGGCGTTCGTTGTGTACCGGGACATGGGCAAGGACCGCAGCCATGTAAGAGTAGCGAGAGAGTTGGGCAAATCGGCTCAGTTAATAGCGCGTTGGTCGGCCAAGTGGTCATGGATTGGCAGGGTCGAGGCATGGGTTGATGAGCAAGACAGGAAATCTAGACTGGCTCATTCTCGGTCTGTTATTAAGATGAACGAGAGGCACGCGGCGTTGGCGGTGGCTCTTACTGGCAAGGTGATTGATAAATTAAACAATGTCACGCCAGTAGATATTGAAAAAATGAGCCTCGTGTCCCTATCGAAATTGCTTGAGGTTGGTGTTAAGGTCGAGCGTCAGGCTAGGGGCGAGGCGGGAGAGGTCGTTTCGGATCGCATTGAAATGGACAAATCCCTCAGCCACCTAACAATAGAGGAGCTTGAGGAGCTTGAGCGTATCCACGATACAGCGTCCGCTAGGGCGGAGCAGGATCAAAACTGAGCTAGCAGAAAGACGGCTCTATAAATTTATTCAAGAAGTGTGGCCGGTTGTTGAGCCTACGACGCAGTTTCAGCCTGGATGGCATATCGAAGCCGTCTGTGACCATCTGGAGGGTTTAGCGAGACGCGAAATCAGAAACCTGTTGATTCTCATACCACCAAGGCATACAAAAAGCCTCACGAGTTCAGTGTGCTTTAATCCTTGGCTATGGATACATGAGCCTTCTGCTCGGTTTATGTATGCGAGCTATTCTGGTGGGTTGGCTACTGAACATGCGGTATTAAGTCGAAGGGTTATAGAGAGCGATTGGTATCAGGAGCGGTGGGGTTCGAGTTTCAGGCTCACAACCGATCAGAACATAAAGACGCATTACGAGAACACGAAGAGAGGTTATAGAATCTCGACCTCCGTGGGGGGCACAGTGACCGGACATGGTGCTGACTTTCTCGGGCTGGACGACCCTCACAATCTTGAAAGTATACACTCGGATGCTAGTCGCGTAGGCGTAACCCAGTTTTACAAGAAGGTTTGGCATAGTCGTTTGAATGATCCGAAAACGGGGTGTCGTTTTTGCATCATGCAGCGAGGACATCAAGATGACATTGCGTCCTATATGATTGATGAGTTTGGCTATGATGTTTTGATGCTCCCAACGGAATACGACCCGAAGCGGTCGAAGGTGAGTGTTTTGGGGTTCAAGGATCCGCGCACCAAGGTCGGAGAATTGCTCTGCTCTGGGAGAAAAGGGCAGGCCGAGGTTGACGAAGACAAGCGGATTAAGGGAAGGGATTTCGAGACACAGGACAATCAGAATCCACAGCCAGAAGAGGGCGTGATGTTTAAGAGGGCGTGGTTTAGTGTGGTTGATGCCATGCCTGTAAAGGGAAGGGTTGCGACGGCAAGGTTCTGGGATTGCGCTGCAACAGAGGTCAAGCCAGGGAGAGATCCAGACTACACGGTGGGAACAAAGCTCTCGAAGTTTGATGACGGTATGTTTTATGTTGAGGATGTGGTTCGTGGAAGATGGTCCCCGCGTACTGTCGATGATACAATTCTGAAAACCTCAAGGATGGACGGAACGAAGGTTAAGGTAAGAGAGGAGCAGGAGCCTGGGGCCAGCGGAAAGAGCATGATCGCAATTCATACAAGAATGCTGGCGGGTCATGATTATGCTGGGCGAGTCCCATCGGGACCAAAGACGACGAGATGGAGGCCGTTAGCGGTTCAGGCAGAGGCCGGGAATGTGGTGCTGTTGCGGGGGGAATGGAATCAGGCATGGCTGCAAGAAATGACTTCGGTTCCTGAATCGAAGCATGACGACCAAGCCGATTCGGTTGCGGGAGCGTTTGAGGAAGTAGTTTTCGGCAGGAAGAAGGCGAGGCTGGCCACTGTTAGGGAGGTGAGATGACAGCCCATGATTCTGGTTATGATGTGCGATATTGTGACGAGTGCGGGAAAGAGTTGATCATTACGACTGAAAAAGAGGTTGATGCTCCAGGCTCGGGATGCGACTATGTCAAGTGGGTGCTGGCTCATGCTTGGTGCGGTACTGATGGGTGCGTTCCGTGGATTTTACAGCGGAGGGTTCCTGATACCGTGCAAGCGATGGGGCCGCATCGACATTTAGATGGTAACAGTGCCGGAAGTTTAGCCTATTAATGCGAGACAAGATATGCCTGTAAATTCGCCACGTAGTGAATATATGGTTGCGCTCAGAAGGTGGCAGCGATGCCGTGACTGCTTTGAGGGCAGCGATGCTGTGAAGGCTCGCGGGACACTGTATCTGCCATCAGTGGCGAGTGATTACGACAGTTATATCGAGAGGGCAGAGTTTTACAATGCCACGGCGAGGACGGTCATGGGACTGCTTGGCTGCGTGTTTCGTACCGCGCCCAGTGTTCTGTTTCCGTCAGGGATTGCGGATGATCTAGTGGATGTGACATTGACCGCGAAGCCTGTACGCGCCTTTGCGATGATGGGATTCCAGGAGATCATGATTCTCGGGAGGTTTGGTGTACAGGTCGAGATGACTGATGAACCTCCACCTGGGATGACAACTCCTCGTCCGTACTGGGTTCCGAGGCGGGCCGAGGACATTTTAAGTTGGCGAACAACCGTGATTGGTGGACAAGAGCGTCTGTCCAGGGTCGTTCTGTCGGAGTCAGTTGAGGAGTCAGATCCACTCGATCCGTGGGTGCCTGTTATTGTTCCGCAGATTCGTGTATTGGAGCTAGTTGACGCCGAGACTTCGCACCCATATTACGAGATCCACAGATTCAGGCAGGAAAAGAATGCTAGGGATATGCGGAGCCTTGCCTGGGTAGAATACGATAAGCCGGTTATCCCGCTAAGAAAAGGCGAGCCGCTAACCTATATTCCGTTCCAGTTTTTCGGTCCCAGTTCATTATCTCCAGCAGTAGAGAAGCCGCCGTTGTTGGATTTGGTCGAGGTGAATTTGTCTCACTATCGGACGAGTGCCGATCATGAGCATGGGGCGCATCTGACATCTCTCCCGACTCCGTGGGTATCGGGTGTCGAGTTGGATGGCGATCTTCCTATCGGAAGCTCGAAGGCGTGGGTTCTACCGGAGCCGAATGCAAGGGCTGGCATGTTGGAATACACTGGCGACGGGCTTGGTTCGCTTGAACGGTTGAGTGCTGCAAAGCAAGATCGTATGGCCGCGCTCGGTGCGAGAATTATTGAGCAGCAGAAGGCGGCGGCTGAGACAGCGGAAGCACTCCGCATTCGGTCATCGGCTGAGTATTCCGTGCTGTCAACGATGGCTTCGACGTTCGATCAGGGGTTAACTCAGGTCATGCGGTGGCACGCATGGTGGGCGGGCATTGATGACCCGGTTGATTCGGTGTCGTTCTCACTGAATAAGGATTTCTTCGATACACGATTAGAGTCTAAAGAGGCTCAGGTATTGGTGGCGGCATGGCAAGCTGGTGCGTTATCACACGAAACTCTGTTCTGGAACTTGCAACAGGGTGAGTGGGTTGAGCCTGGCCGCACGTTAGAGGAGGAGCAGCAGTTGATAAATGCCGGGGCTGATAATCCAGGTGTAGACACAGAGGAGGAATAGCATGGGATGGCTCGCATTAGGTATGAAGTTGTTTCCGTTTATCGTGGAGGCTGTGAACTGGGTTGAGAAGTTCATCACGGAGAAGGGGCGCAGGAAGCAAGACGCCGCTGTGTACATGGTCAAGGCTACGCTTGGACTTGTGGAACAGGGCACAGGGCGTGACCTTCTTGATGACGAGGAGGTCGAGGAAGCGACAAGGAAGGTGATTGACGCTATTGTTTTGTTGAACAATTTGGTGACAAAGAAGAGCAACGGATAAGTTGGTGAGTGAGGTTCTGGGGGTGCTTAATTTTACGCTCGTACTGAACGTAGTTGCTGTGTTTGCCGCAAGCGCATCTGTCGCCCTCGTGGATGCGTTTGCCTTGGCGGCTCTGATATTGGCGTTTGTGGCAGGAGTCGCAGTGACGGTGTCCAGTCACTACGCTTTCGGAGTTTCTTCGGGGAATCCATAAGAGCATGGGAAGTGCTGGTGAGACTGAGATAATCAAAAGTCATGCCTGAGTGGGTGGATATTTGGGACGACTGGAAGGCAGTCCAAGGCGTAGCCGATGCAAAGGTGACTGCCCTCGAAGCCCAGTTCGCCAATGTTGTCGCCAAGGCAGGAGGAAAGAAACTCAGGGCTAATGTAGAAAATGCAATCAAGCAGGGCAACAAGCCTAAAGTGTTTGATTTGGTTGTTGAGTCATGGAGAAGAAAGGCTAACCTACGAAAGGCATCCCTTGTTAAGATCATAACGAAAGCGGTTGTCGAATCTGGCAAGCTCAGCGCCGGGAAAATCCTAGACGATCCGTCTGCTTTTCGGTTCGATGTCACGAATCCGAAAGCCTCCCTGTACGCCCGTGATAATGTCGGTACGCTTATCGACAATATCAGCGAAGACCAACTCAAAACAGTACGGATTGCCATTAAGGAGGCGATGGACAAAGGGCTGTCCTCGCGTTCTGTGGCGAATCGTGTGTTCAGTTCCGTAGGGCTTCAGTCGCGGCAACTTGCAGCGTTGCAGAATTTCCGTCTCGATTTAGAGGGGAAGGGACTCACGGCTTCTCGGATTAAAACGCTTGTCAACAAGAAGGAGAGGGTTTACCGGGGGTTGAGGGCGGAAGCGATAGCCAGGACCGAATCCATGCGGGCGGCCAATATGGGCCAGCAGCTATTGTGGGAAGAGGCTATCGAGCAGGGGCAACTTGATCCGAGTCGGCTTGTTAAGAAATGGATAATCACACCGGATGATCGATTATGTGATCGTTGTAGGGCTATTGGGGCCAAGACTGTTCCTATAGGTCAGGCGTTTAATGGGGGTGGGCTTACTCCACCGTTGCACCCATTGTGTCGGTGTGCTGTTGGGTTGGTTCGGGGGAAGGCAGAAGCGCAGCGGGGCAATCTGACAGTTGAAAAACAGCAACCGTTAGCCCCGTCGCCAGCGATTGGCGTGAAGAAGAAAAAGCCTGCTGGTCGGAGAGTCAGGAAGAGAAAGATTCCTGATGGTGTGAAAAAAACAGCAGGGAAGAAAGCCCCGTCAACTCTGAAGGGGACTTCCCTGGAAGAAACGTATGGGAAGCATGTCATAGGGAAAGACAAAAACGGGAACCCGATCTTTACGCCAGAACGACAGGCGCTCCATGACAAGATCATAGAGCATCAACTGGCAGGGCCACGAGACAAGAAAGGCAAGCTCATTCGTAGGGCAACGGCTGTTGATGATCCGGAAGTAACTGTGTTAGGGGGCGGTCCTGCATCCGGAAAGACGGTGGCGAAGAACAACGCCCTGAAGCAGTTCAAGAATAATGCGGCTCCTGTTGATCCTGATGAGATCAGGTCGATGTTCCCTGAATATAAGGTGTTAATAAATGAGGGAAGCACAGAAGCGGCAGCGATTACTCATGTAGAGGCGAGCTATCTTGCGAAGCGAGCAATCAGGGAGGGGCAGCGCAGGAGATTAAATATCGTTGCTGATGGAACAGGCGATGGTGATTATGACAAATTCGTGAAGAAAATTGGGGGCTATCGGGATCGAGGCGCGACGAGGCTTGTCGGAAATTACGTCACCATCGAGACAGACGAAGCGATGGTTCGGATGTTGGGGAGGGCAAAGAAATCTGGCCGGTATGTTCCGGAGAGGGTGTTACGTGAGACTCATAAGGGTGTGTCAGAGGTTTTTCCACGGGCGATTGCCGATGACCTGTTCGATGAGGCGCGTTTATGGGACAACAACAGTCCAGCCGGTGTCGATCCTAAACTGATCGCTAGATGGAAAAGGGGCGGGGAGCTTGAGATTCTTGATCATAAATTATATGAGCAGTTTCGAGCCAAGGCCAGAGAGACTGTAAAGGCCAAGTATCCGAAGCCGAAGCGTCGATTTACACCTATCAAGAGAGTCAAGAAACCGCCGGTAACGGAACAAGGCTCTTCTCTGGAGCCTACGTGGGATCGGCATGTCCTCGGGATAGATCCAGACGGGAACCCAGTCTTTACTCCAGAGCGACAGGCGCTCCATAAAGAGATTATGGAGCAGCAACTAGCAGGCGCACGGGACAAGAAAGGCAAGCTCATTCGCGAAGCAACTGCGGTTGATAATCCGGAAATGGTTGTACTTGGTGGCGGTCCTGCGTCTGGTAAGACGGTGGCGAACCAAGCTGCCATGAAGGGGTTCAAGAACAATGCGGCTCCTGTTGATCCTGACGAGATCAGGGGCATGTTCCCAGAATACAAGTTGTTAGTCGAAGAGGGAAGCTCGGAAGCGGCAGGAATTACCCACAAAGAGGCGAGTTTTCTTGCGAAGAGCATTATTAAAGAGGGGCAGTCTAGGAAATTAAACATTATCGCTGATGGCACAGGGGATGGTGATTACGACGAATTCGTTGCGAGAATTGCTGGTTATCGGAAGCGAGGTGCGACAAGGCTTGTTGGGAATTACGTCACCATTGACACAGAGGAAGCAATGGTTCGGATGTTGGCGAGGGCAGGGAAGTCGGGACGGTATGTACCAGAGAGGGTGCTGAGGGAAACGCATCGTGGCGTGTCTCGGGTGGTTCCACTGGCGATAGACGATGAGTTATTCGACGCATTCGCCTTGTGGGATAACAACATAGACGGGAAACCGGCTACATTGATTGCCCGGTGGGAAAGGGGCGGCAAGCTAGAGATTCTTGATAGGCCAGCATATGAGCGATTTCTATCCAAGGCCGGTGAGACGGTAGGGGATTCGTATCCGAAGCCGCTTAGACAGTCGAGATTGGCAGCGATTTCTAATAGTGGAGATCGAAAGATCAGCGATCTGGATGGAAAGGTTACAAGAAGAAAGAGTCTCAATGTAATATCGTCAAGCGAAATAATTCTGGTGCAAGGGAAGGATTTCAGGGGTGTCTTCAAGCCGACATCTGGCGATGGCTTTGTCGGCATGCGGTCAACTGTGAAAAACACTGACTTCCCACTTGCCCGTCGCGAGGCACTGGCGTACCAGTTAGACAGGCGTCTTGGCACGAATATGGTGCCGGATACAAAGGTGAGAACGATTCGGGCGCACCG
>TARA_R110000824_G_scaffold78135_4_pt1 | contig 10553 bp, 16 predicted proteins | sample TARA_R110000824 | Tara Oceans TARA_R110000824 (sample SAMEA4397747) | marine metagenome | biome: Polar Biome; feature: [MES] marine water layer (ENVO:01000295) within the mesopelagic zone...; material: water (ENVO:00002006), including particulate matter (ENVO:01000060) such as...... | reverse complement strand
TGGTGATAGCGATACATGTAATACTTTACTATCTATTCCAATGAAAGGAGGGGAACTATGCCATCTGTAAGGGAAGTGATTGGCATGGGATTGTGTGTAGCAATCGCAGCTTGCGTCATGGCTTTCGTATTCGTTTGGGTAGTTTGATGCTCACGTGGGTTGAACACTACGGATCGGTAGGAGGATACCCAGTCAAGGTTTCCACTTATTGGGAGGGACTACATGAAGGCAAAAGAATGTGCTGGATTACACCACAGAGCGGTACAGAGGAGCGAGCATGGAAACTGTCCAAGGCAGGGCGTCCCTCAGAGGAAGGTTACGTGATCCACGGGGATGATCTGGAAGTACTGAAGGCAATTCCGCATAAAAAGTAGAAGGGTTACGCTATGACCAAAGAAGAACTTGATACTCTAAACAAAATAATCGTGCAGCTTCAAGGCATCAACGGGTGCATAGCAGAGGTGAATGATTTGTATCTCAGCCAGGCAGGAGAGTTGCAAGTCATGGAATGGAAGCTACAGGAGATCGTGAAAAATAATAGCACCGGAGAAGAACATGGTTGACAACCCTATTGCTGATGTACTATTATTCTTAGGGATACTGATGATCCTGGTCGGCCTGTTCGGTGGGCTGAAAGCCTGGTTAGCTACTCACAACAACGGAGAATACGACATGAAAGATTATTCAACGGTTAGGGAATTGGCTAAGTACAATGGTGTGCCGTACACGGTAATCCATGGTTGGGTACGCCGGGGATACGTACAAGCTATCCGAGGTACTCCCGGCGACTGGCGTGTATCTGGAGCCAAGGGGATGCTATGTCACCACACAGTGGCTCACAACATCGATGTGTCTAGTCTGGCTGGGCTTTGGCGCAAGGAGAATGCGGTGCCCAATTACTTGACGGCAAGCCAGCACAACAGATACAATAAAAAGAGGAAAGGTAATGCCGTTTAAATCAAAGAGCAACCCGGTGGCAAAACATAACCGCCACCGGCCCCAAGTTGTAGCTGCTAAGAAAGGTAAGGGATCTTATGCCCGTAAAGAATGTAGCCAACATGCGTATGACGAGGATTCAAAAACTTCTAGCACAAAGAGTGACGAAACGTCGAGAGATGGCGTGGAAGATGCGTCGTAGTGCGGAACGGGCAGCGAAGGAGTTTGCCCGCAAGCTTAACGAGAGATAAATGGAAGATCTAGAAACACTTGTCTTCCAAGATATCGTGGATCACCAGGACATGGCGGTTCACAAAGATTTATCTTGGATCATATGGTACAAGATAGATGAAGACGCGGCAGCAACCTTCCGATATATGGTTGATGCGTACTGGACTGCCCGGCTAGGGTAGCTAAACATACAATTAGGAGTTTACAACATGCCATTCGATACTTTAGATGCTGATGAGTATGCCGGTGACTTTGGTCCCGCTAACTTCACCGTTACCCGTTCTCCTACCCGGCTCAAGGGTAAGGACTACGTTACCCGTGACGACACTGGTAAAGTCATCGGCATTGTTGGGAGTAACAGTGCCAAGCGTACTGGCTTCATGCCACTGCTGAATGCTCTACGCACCACAGTGGCAGAGATTGTGCCGGAGTGGATGGATGAAGTTAAGATCAATACACAGATCTCCCGTGATGGGTCATTCTGTCTGGAGAAGATGACGTTCCCTCGTCAGAGTACCCCAGTAGAGAGCAAGCGTCACCAAACTGAGCTTGTACCTCAGGTAATCTACTGGAGTAGTTTGGATGGCAGTACGTCCAATAATTCCATCTCCGGAGCAGTGGACACCTTTTGCCTTAACGGGTTATGGACTGGTCAACTCCAGCATTTTAAGCGTAAGAGTACTAAGAACTTTACGGAAGAAAGCTTTGCTCGTGAGATTGAGCAGAGCAAGGATACATTCATCCGGCAGGTTAACTACTGTCGGCATCTGGCACAGACTGAGGTAACACATAGCCAGATTGAACAGGTAACTAAGGATCTGTTCAAAGAGAAACGGGCAAAGGAGATGATGATGTCCATCATGGACGAGGTCAGTGTCCGGGGTAGTAATGTGTTTGCTATTCATTCAGCATTTACACAGTACGGCTCTCACTCCAGTAGGTTTGGTTTCCGAAAAACTGCAACAGATAATCTGGTTGAGAGGCAGTTCAGTAGGAATTTGGAAGTAGCTAAATGGCTGGAACATCCTATCTTCCAGGCACAAGCTGCATAAAAAAGGGATACGGGATATGAATACTAATTGGAAGTATATACTAGTAGGAATAGCTATACTGGTACTGTGTTTGCTAGCGTCAGCAGCCCCAGCTTTAGCCACTCCACAACGCCAGGGTTGCATGGCTATAGACGTAGCAACTAAGCAACTTAAGGATAACCACGGGGAGACTGCTGCCTTCTTAGGAGTGTCCCGCTCTGAACACCTGATCATGGTATTCCTCAATGCTGAGTCCGGCACATGGACAGTCGGTAAAGTTATGACGCATAAGCGAGGTAGTATTTGCATTCTGGATGCAGGTACTTCCGGATACATACAGACTGTTGAGGAAGCGGAAGGGGACACCGATGGATAAGAAAGACTCGGGAACTGGGATGACCCACAAGGTGTATCACTTTGTGGGTCATGATACTTACTTAGAAGTGGAGGAGCTTGCCAATGGGTGGGTGCATACTAGAATTATGCACTCAAAAAGCTATAACCGCCCCAAGGATTTCTATGCAGTGTATAAGGGCATTTACGCTTGTCCTAAAGAAGACTTACCTGGGGTGCTTATCAATGCACAGGCAAGTGATCACCGTCTTTGGGGTTCCGGCGATGAAGACTACTAGACTGTCATAGGAGACGACGATGGCTAACAGAAAGAAGACGTTGCGTTACGTTGCACAGGCATTCTTTGTATCGCCAGAATTCTATCGAACAAAGGAAGGAACACAACACGATTACCGTAGGTTCATCACCGTCATGCTTGACGATGTAGGGGACATTCCTCTGGCGGATATACGGAATATCCACGCCAAGGATGCGTATGAGAAATGGTTAGTCCGTGGCCGTCACATGGCTAACCATATAGTTACAGCAGCTACCCGGCTGTGGAACTACGGACTTTCAGAAGAGTTAATGGAGAGGAGCAATCCGTTCGCATCCATAACGCGAGTGTCTACTAAGCCTCGTAAGGTTGTGTGGACAAAGGATCAAGTCACTACATTTTTGGAACACGCATACCAAAAGTTTGAGTATCGCAACGTAGGTTTAATTGTACAGATGTCTTACGAATGGGGCCAACGATTGGGGGACATGCGCCTACTTACCTGGGATGCAATAGCCTTAGACCAGGGGCGTGTAGACATTGAGCAGTCAAAGCGAGGGGCTAGTGTTCATCTACCAATATCTGAAGATCTTACCCTTATGTTATTGCAACAGAAGGGAGACTTTGATTTCCAGAAATGGGTAGTGCCGAAAGTAGTGCCGGAGGGTGGGGAGTACCATCCCTACAGTTTAAAGTCTTTATCATACATAGGTAGGCGAATAATACAATCCGCTGGCTTGCCTGATAAGCTCCGCATGATGGACTTAAGGAGGACTGCCACTACAGAAATGGTGGAGGCAGGGGTATCGTTACCCCAGATCATGGCAGTGACAGGACACAGTAATCCTCAGTCGTTAATGCCTTACATGAAGAATACTTTTAAGAGTGCCTGTAGTGCGTTACAGGCTAGAAAGAATGGTGATACATGATCAAAGAAAAAGAGTGGATACTTCTGCAAGATGAACTCCCCCGCATAGGTTGCGGCTGGCGTCAGTTGGAAGTTACGTATGGTCGCAAGTGGGTATACATTGTATACACTCCTATCCCTGGCTACCAATCAACCAACTACAAGGTTCCCTTTGCTAAGTGGAACACCCTTCTTGCAGGAACTATGCGCCATCGCAAGCGTAATGACAGTGGAGATACACGCTATGAGTAAGGAGAAAAATCACACTAAACGTCCGATACTTCAGGTGATTAGAGCTAAGTGTATCGATTGTTGCTGCGGAGACAAGCAGGAGGTTAAACTCTGCGCCATTACTGACTGTGATCTGCACCCCTATCGGTTCGGTAAAAATCCCTTTATCTCTAGGAAGCCTATGTCTCAGGATCGTAAGGACGCTGCTTCCGCACAGTTTAAAGAGTACCGCAACAGAAAGAAAACAGAGGATGCTGCCTGATTATATAGCTTGTATAGATGTACCAGTTGGGACATCGGTTAGGGATAATTGTCCTATATGCAAAGGGTACAATACTCTCTCCGTTTCCAACTTAGATGGGCACGTTGTGTGGAATTGCTACAAAGCAGCGTGTAAATTAAGAGGAGCAGATAAGACATCACTAACTGCTGAAGATATTAAAAGGAGATTGTATGGATACGTTAAAACAAAGTCACCTTTCAACTTGCCGGAATATCTGGTCTCGTGTAAGCGATCTCGTGCCGCGATGGATTGGTTGCATACATGGGGTATTGAAGATCAAGAAAGTCTACTCAGATATGACATTCTGGAGCATCGTGTTGTGTTTCTCGTTCGCCATGATAGTGTTGTCATGGATGCCACCGGTAGGTCATTAGGAAAACGTATGCCTAAGTGGAAGCGTTACGGAAAGTCTACCTTGCCATTCTGTTACGGTAGTGGTACAGTAGCGGTGGTTGTAGAGGACTGTGTGAGTGCTTCGATAGTTGGCACAAGTCAACGAACTGGTGTAGCACTAATGGGAACTTCGATGTCCAACGAACACACGCAGTACTTATCACGGTTCTCTACAGCTATCATAGCATTAGATCCAGATGCCTTACCTAAAGCTGTAGAGATGTGCCGGGATCTACGTCTGTACGTAGACACTGTTAAAGTACTTAGGTTAAAAGATGATCTTAAATATAGAAACGAAGAAGATATCACCAATCTGGAGAACATGCAATGGAACTAGCCCTAATACGTAGTCTCATGGACAAAGAGTTTTACGAGGATCATAGGGGAGATCGCTGCCCTATCACGCTGTTCTCCAAAGATGTGCAGAAGATTAAGATGACGCTCGATAAAACCATGGAGCAGTTTGACAGGAGTCTAACGCCAGCAGAAGTACAGGCTGTATTTATCTCTGATAATCCTACGATGACTACTGCTAATAAAAGTAAGTACCATGAAATATTTACCTCCATTAAGAGTGAAACTGCTATGGGTTCTGACGTAGCTGAGTCAGTGCTATCTAAACTATTTCAACAAGTAATCGGAGAGGAGATATCTAACTTAGGGTTTGACTGTATTAACGGTACACTTAAGAACTTACAACCACTCTATAACCTATTAGAGAAGTACAACGATGACTTCATTCCTAAGGTTACAGTTAAGTGGGAAGACATATCCCTGGATACGCTGCTGGAAGAGGAGCAGAATAAGTATCGTTGGAAATTCAACTTGACATCTCTTGCTAGACGCATCCCAGGGGTAAACGCTGGGCAGCTTATTGAAATTGGTGCTCGCCCTAATACCGGCAAGACATCCTTTCATGCTAGCCTTCTGTCAGGTAAGAATGGATTTATTGAGCAGGGTGCGAGTTGTGTTGTACTATTAAACGAAGAAAAATACAGTCGTGTTATCTTGCGTTACCTCAACGCTGCTACTAATGAGAGTAGTGAAACTATAATTAAAGATAAGAAAAGCTTCTACGATTTTTGGATAAACGAACGGCGATCCCACCTTAAAGTGGCAGACGCTTCTGATAGGCAAATGTCCTGGGTAGAATCTGTATGTAAGTATTACAACCCCGACATACTGGTACTTGATATGGGAGATAAGTTTGCAGAGAACAACACGGCGTTACGTAGTGACGAGCTATTGAAACGCAACGTAGTTTATGCTAGACAGATAGCTAAGAAGTATGAGTGCTGCATCTTCTATATGTCGCAGCTATCGGCGGAAGCGGAAGGTAGAGTTAAGTTGGATCAAAGCATGATGGAGGGTTCTAAGACAGGCAAGGCAGCAGAAGCAGATCTCATGCTGTTACTTGCTAAGAACCCTAGCATCTCTGATGATCCTACTGCAGAGCAACAAGATCCATTTAGGTACGTTAATGTTGTTAAGAATAAGTTAAATGGTTGGCATGGCATCATTACATGTGAGTTTGACCATACTAAGTCTATATACACAGCGTAAGGAGAGATGTAGTGTCAACCTTTTACATTCCACCCCAGAAAACCGAGCAACTCTTCGCACCCTTTGGTCCCCCCGTAGGATACTTGAGACTATCGGATACGTTTATTAAGAAAACTAACCAGCGGGTGGAGGAAGACTTACCTAGCCTGACAGATTTCTCTGGCAACCTTGTCGGTAAAGTTGCACAAGAGGTGCTTTTCAATGCCGAGATAAAGAAGTTGTTTCTTAACGAGACGAAGGGCTTTGTTGCACGGTATGTGCAGTGGGCCGAGGGGCACAACTCCATGGGTACACGAGGTTTAGACACAAAGAATAACACGTATGGAGTAGAGGTAGTAGCCGGGTGGATCATCCGTCAGTTTGAGAACGAGTACAATCCGTTACACATCCATCCAGGATGTAAACTATCATGTGTAGGATACTTGAAGCTGCCAGATAACATTGATGCGGAATGGGAGGAAGATTATAAGGATCATCACCCTTCTAATGGACACATTCAGTTTGCCCACGGTACTCCCTCACACTGGAGCATGACAAACTTCATGGTGAAGCCTAGAGTGGGTGACTTCTACTTGTTCCCCTCCGATTTATTCCACTGTGTATATCCCTTTAAAACAAAAGGTGAGAGGAGAAGCTTTAGTGCAAACTTAAACTTCTTAGAGAAGCCTAACACTGTTGAGGAGAAAGACATTGAAACTGGTACTTGATGTAGAAAATACGGTATGCAAAAGAGATGGCGTTATGTACCTTGACCCGTTCGAGAAAGAGAACAGTCTTGTTATGGTGGGTGTTCTAGTAGACACAGAAGGCAGTACTCCCTCTCCTGTAATCTTTACCTTTGATCACTCCGGCCATAGCCCTACGTTGGAGGGACGTGAGAAGCTGCAAGCCTACCTTGACGACACCACTGTCTTGATAGGTCACAACATATCCCATGACTTGATCTGGCTATGGGAAGCGGGGTTCCGCTATGAAGGTGCCGTTTGGGACACTATGGTTGCTGAGTATATAATGCTACGAGGGCAGAAAGCACCCTTATCACTTGCCGCCTGTGCTATTAGGCATGAGCTTGATACAAAGAAAGGGGACACACTAAAGAACTATCTCAAGGAGGGAGTATCTGTTCGCGATATACCTCACGATGAATTGACCATGTACCTAGAGTCTGATCTGCGAGCAACCCAGCAGCTCATGCTAGTGCAACGGAACCGTATGTATACTGACGACATGTGCACCTTAGAAAACACACTTATGCTATCAAACGAAATGGCAATTGCCTTAACAAAAATGTATCGGCGAGGGTTTAAAGTTGACTTGGCAGCACTAGATAGTGTGAGGGAACAATTCGTAGCAGAGCGTAATGAGATTGTAGAGTACCTTGAGTACGCTATTAAAGATCTTATGGGTGATGTTCCTGTAAATCTCGCCAGCCCAGAACAACTATCTGCTGTTATATACAGTCGAAAGCCAAAGGATAAGAAGGTGTGGGCTGACTTCGGCCTTGCTAGGATGAGTGAGCAGGAGTTCAAAAAGATTGTAGCTACCCAGACAGAGCCCGTTTACAAATCTTATCTACGTAGATGTGCCCCGTGCTGGGGATCAGGACTTATTAGAAAGAGGAAGAAAAACGGTGAACAATATAAAAAGTATAACAAATGTAGTGATTGCACTGGTAACGGTTACACTGTTATTCGTGGTAGTGCTGTTGCCGGTTTAAGAATTAGCCCCCCGTATAGTCGCTTCTATGCATCCCATGGCTTTGTCACAGGCAAGGGTGCATTGGAGTATCTTGGGAGGTTAGCCCTACAGTACGACAAGGAAGAAGTCCGAGATTTTCTAATGAAAGTACAACGCCTGTCTGCTCTAGACACATACATTAACTCCTTTGTTGATGGTATTAAGAAGCACGTTAAAGAAGATGGCTTCCTGCACGTCAGGCTTAACCAGCACATGACTTCCACAGGACGGTTGAGTGGTAAAGAACCTAACATGCAGAACATGCCACGCGGTGGTACTTTCCCAGTTAAGAAAGTGTTTGTGTCTAGGTGGGATGGCGGTAAGATCCTCGAAGCTGACTTTGCACAGCTAGAGTTCCGCACTGCCGCCTTCCTGGCACAAGATGATACTGCTATGAAGGAAGTAGCAGAGGGCTTTGATGTCCATGCGTACACAGCATCAGTTATTACTGGCGCGGGGCAGAAAACGTCTAGGCAGGATGCAAAAGCTCATACCTTTGCCCCTCTGTATGGAGCTACAGGTTACGGTAGAACTAAAGCGGAAGCTGCGTACTACGAACACTTTAGGGATAAGTACCAGGGTATTGCCACTTGGCATCAGGAGCTAGCACGGGATGCTTTAAACAAAGGCACTGTTAGCACACCTTCAGGACGTGTGTTTGCCTTCCCTAACGTGCAAAGAAAGATCAATGGTACCGTAACGTACTTTACTCAGATTAAAAACTATCCCGTGCAATCCTTTGCTACTGCCGACATTGTGCCGCTTGCATTTCTAGAGATAGATAGGTTGCTACGCTTCTGCAAGTCGTGCATTGTTAATACTGTCCACGACAGTATCGTGATTGATGTTCACCCTGATGAGGAGAAGGAGGTTAAGGAAATTATATCAGTAGTAAATAATACGTTAAAAGATTTGATAAACTTGCGTTGGGGTATTGACTTCAATGTACCTCTTGTGTTAGAACTTAAGATCGGTAACAACTGGCTGGACCTCATAGAAGCAGCCTAATAAAATGGAGAATATAAAGATGACGAATGCTCTTGCTACTATTGATACTAATAACTATGACGCCATGGCCCGTACTATGGGCATTGCAGCAGAAGAAACTTCTTCCTCTCGGCGAAGCACTCTTCCGCGTCTTAGGATTATCCACTCTGGTATTATGGGAATGACTACAGTTGGAAGTAAGTCAATGAAGATGGAGGTTATTCCAGGGGGAGCATTTAAGTTGGAGATCCCTGATGGGGATACCTACTATGCCCGTGGTGTAGCATTACGTACTTTTCTGCAGCGCTTTATGTATAAGCGTTTTATTAAGGGGGATGTTAATAGTCCAAATCGTTTTGTTAAGACTGTTATGGCTGACTCATTGTCCAATGATCTTAAGGACAACGACGGTGGCTTTAACTGTGGTAAGCCTAGTGGCTGGGTTAAAGACTTCAAAGCACTACCTGCCGCAACACAGGATCTTATTCGGCAGATCAAGCGTACCCGTGTTGTCTTTGGTGAAGTAGAACTGATTGATCCTACGGATGAGAATGGTGATGCAGTGGAAGTTAAAAGTCTAGCTGCTATTTGGGAGGTTGATAACCGTACCGCCTACAAAACGATTGGAGATGTCTTTGGTGGCCTCAACAAAAAGCGAAAGCTTCCTGTCGAACACTCCATTAAAATCTCTACTGCAGAGGTACCTCTACCAAATGGCAGCTCCTACTTTGTACCTGAAGCTGACGTAGACATGTCGGATGTTCTTACTGTTACTGACGCAGATCAGGAAACCTTCGCTGGCTTTATGGAGTGGGTAAGTTCGTATAATGACTACATCATTAGGACTTGGTCAGAGAAGAACACTGATGCAATGTCAGAGGCAGACGCGGTTCTTGCCGACGACATGGCTGGTATCTTTGAGCAAGATAGTGCGGTGCCCGTATCATGAAGCATCCTGCTGAAGTGGCGTTGACAAAGTATATGGAAACCGCATCTGCAGGAAAAGCTACTATCTCAGATGCTACCGTTGAAACTATAGCAAAGGGTATAGCGGAGTCTGTGCGTCGTCAATTTGGCAGTCAAGTTGATCGAAGCAATTTTAAACTACGAATGTCTAACATAGGTAGGCCGTCATGCCAACTCTGGTGGCAGAAGAATGCCCCGGAGAAGGCTAGTCCACCCTCGTACAACTTCATAATGAACATGCTTCTTGGAGATATTGTAGAGGTTGTATTTAAAGGCTTGCTGGATGAGGCAGGGGTAAAGTACAAAGACAGTGACACTGTTGAGTTTGAGGTTGCTGACACTAAAGTGAAAGGAACATACGACATTGTCATCGATGGTAAAGTTGATGACATTAAATCCGCATCTAGTTGGTCTTACCAAAATAAGTTTGCATCATACGATACGTTACATGCAGGTGATGCTTTCGGTTACGTAGGACAACTAGTTGCGTATGCTTCTGCATCAGGGTATGATGTAGGAGGATGGTGGGTAGTGAACAAAGCCAATGGCGAGTTTAAGTATGTACCCGCTGAAGGTGTTAACGTTATGGAGACCATGTACAATATCAAAAAGACGGTACATAACGTAAACAATAATATCCTGGTACGGGAATACGAGCCCGTATATGAGTCATTCAAT
>TARA_R110000824_G_scaffold102588_4_pt1 | contig 10563 bp, 7 predicted proteins | sample TARA_R110000824 | Tara Oceans TARA_R110000824 (sample SAMEA4397747) | marine metagenome | biome: Polar Biome; feature: [MES] marine water layer (ENVO:01000295) within the mesopelagic zone...; material: water (ENVO:00002006), including particulate matter (ENVO:01000060) such as...... | reverse complement strand
GGGAAAACATCTGGTGGTTGAACTAAAGGCTGTCCAGCACCTATTTGATTAGAATTTAATCTTTGACTACAATCAGACATACCAACATCCATAGAATATTGCCACCAAGGTTGAGATTGTTGGTTTTTCTGCCCATTTATAACATATGGATTATTTTCTATCATATATTTTTCATTCATACGCATAGCTGTTTGTATATCATCTAAATTTTTATATCTTACTAAGCGTATGGCCGCTATCTGTTCGGTAGTAGCACCTGGGGCATATCCAGATTTTTCAAGTGTGTCAGCACCTTCCATATTTTCCCACCCAGTATTTTGATATTCAACATTAGTAAATATTATATCTCCAACTAGTAATTTACTACCCCAGAATTGAAAAGGTGGTGCTTCAGAAATATTATCTGTTTGTCCGAAATATTCTTGGTTTGCTGGTGGTGGTAATGGTAGTGCTGGAGGTTCTAAATTTACTTTCCAACCTTGGTTTATAGTTGTTAGTCTTTGTTTTTCTAGTTGTGTATTTAAAATAACTGGACGAGCTATATCTCTATTTGCGTGTATTGCAGTATTACCATCCCACACTTCTAATCTACATAAATAATCACCTGCTCTACAATTATTCATATCTTTTAATGCCATATTACCATAAATTTGGTTATCCCACAACCAATCATTTTTAGAACCAGCTTTTAAATAATCTCTCAAATCATTTATCCAATAAAAATAGGGCGAACCTTCTTGATATTTCCAATCTGTGCCTATATCTAGATTAGCTGGAATACATTTCACACAATTACCCAACCACATGGGTGCTGATTTATTCCATTTTGCTATCTTTTTAAATAAAACTGGTTGATTATCAGCTGTAGGACCAGATTGTGTATTAGAAGAACCTGCCGCATACGCCGAAAACCAACCTTCACTGAATAATGGGAATACTTGAGATTTTTTATTAAATGGATAGGAACTTTCATTTATATATTTCTGTATTTGATTACCAGTACCTGTTAGTAATTTATTAATAGCATGAAATGCCTCCGTAAAAATTGCCGCCAAAGCACTAACGTCTTCAAATGCCGACGCAGCCTTAACGTGGACAAAACAAGAAAGTGGTTCTAATTTAGGACATAAACCCAAACCGTTCGGGTGAGGTTGTGGTCCCATAAAATCTGGTCTGGTTAATATATATGGACTATTATCTTTAAAATTTCGCATATCACAAGTCCTCGGTAATAAGCCTTGGCCACTTTTAGCGGCGTTCCCCGCAAGACCATTACCATCAACTGTACCATTACGATTTACACCCTCTTGTGGCATTTGGCGATTATCTGCGTTGCCCCACGCCGTATAATCTCTGGCTTGTTCCCACAATACTGACCCACCTCTCATATTCAGCCACCTTTTAGCTTGGTCGTTTACCATAGGCACACCACCAGCATCTGCCTCGTATGCTGGTGTGGCAGGTGGTGGTGGCTCATTCGGAGTATAAGTAGCACTTACCATATTTGAAGCAGACTGATTATATAACCCTATCCCCATTCTTCCTTGTTTTTGATAATCACTCCGATTCGTTCCGTCGCCGTTATCAAACAAACTTGGCTTACTGGAATATCCCCCATATGTCTTTTTAATTTCTCCATTGATAGGGGGTTCGCGGTTAATAATGCAAATTAGTTGGGCATTTACGGGAATCGCTGTGATGCCGACATTGGTAGGTGCGACTTTAATAACGGCACGTGTTCTAAATTGGAGATAATTATCAATATCAGATTCTACAGAAATAATTGGACTGGATATATCTATAGCTACTTCAGGCAAGGCTGGTGGGAGTACAGAATTTAGACCAAATGCTACACGCATACCTTGACCGAATGGTAAATTCACTCCTCCAAAATTATAGTCTTGAGGCATCGGTATCGTTTCTGGATCATATATTATAGTTAAATTGGATGTTGCTAACCCAACACCTGGGTCACCTGGTCTGGATATTACTATTTCATTATATAGAGAGCCTGGCGGAACAGGAAATGGAAGAATAACAGTAGGTACGCCTGGACCAGCGTTGTATCGTAATTGATATAAATCATAAGCACTGGGAATTTTAACACCTATACCACCGATAAGTACTGTTCTGGCAAAATTATATCCACCTTGTGAAGTAAAACCACATCCTGGAAACTGGTAATCACACGGAGATTTTATAGTGGGGTCTTGTAATGGGGTTGGTGGTTGGTCTTTTGGGCTAGGAGTAACTGTCCCACCATTATTACTAACACCCCATTGTTCTGAAATACCGCCCCAATATCCTTTATTTACTTGTTGTTGATATCTTGTATAACTATGAGATGATTGGCCACCAGCTATAGGAGTCGCGCCACCCACAATTGGGTTGAGACTTAAGTCTAAAGCACCAGCACCATCTGGCGAAAAACCAGTTAAATTCAGTGGTTTTTTAATCGTCGCATTATCTTCGTAATTTATTATTAAATCATTATTAAACCGAATAGGTAGATTACAAGTATTATGTTGATTATTTACAATATAGAAATTAAATTCTAAAACACATTGGTCATCTGTAAAATTTAATTTTTCGTGTCCTCTAGTAATATTTTTTCCCGTAAATTCTATAGTAGCACCACTATTACTCGCACCAGTACTTTCAATCGCCACGCATTCCACACTTACTCTATCGCCTCTTTTCATTTCTAAATTAGCCTCACTAGACCATCTGCCATTATTATCTTCTGGAGCATCCCTGTCTATAGCAGACCCACTTCTGTTACTTTCTACCAGATATGACTGGACACCATTTACTACTCCCAAATCCCGAGCTTCCATTTTAATATAGAGAGTTAATAATTCTTATATATCAACGCTATTTTTACAATTAGGCATTAATACGAATTCTTTTCTATCTCTCACAAAACAACAAAAAGCTAATTTAGAAAAAAACTTTAAGAAGACATTCATAATATATATAAATTTTATTTTATGAATATCTAACTACCACTTACCATAACCTTTCCGCCCATTATCGTCATTAGTCTTTCTGTGGTTACCCACACATGGATGGTTTTTCCTTGTGCACCAGGATTAGCCGCTGTCTGCGTATCACTCAATTCTAATAATAGCGGATTTCTGCCAATAGGAGTACCAGCTCCAACCACATTTCTATGTCCTGGTTTAGATAAATTAATACCATAATAATGCCCGTTTCCTTGTAGCGAAGTATATGCTTTACCTGCTCCTAAAAACGTTTTATCTGTTAATCTTTGTGTGGCGGCTACATCAATCCCAGCGGTGGTAACCTGACTAAAGTGGGAATATATGGCACTATTAATTTTATATTTTGTTGGCATAACCTGGCACAATTCATTCCATATTTCCGCATCTCTAACCACAGGCGATGGGTAAACTGGATTGTTATTAACTGTTAATTGGATACTATTTTCAATTCTAGAGCCAGATGAAAAATATTGTCCCAATAATTCATTACCACTTCCAGCGGCATCAGAATATACAATGGCTCGGGGAGTAGATATCAAGACCGAACGAACGATTTGGTTATCACATCCTAATGATATTTTATTTGTTACTGGTAAGATATTTCCACTCCCATTTGCTGGTTGATTGTAATTTACATAAGTATCATCAGTAAAGACCAACTGTTCTCCTTTATTTAATTCATCAGCGAGTCTTTCCATCACGGTAACTTCACCAATATTATCATCATAAAATATTAAATCTACGTGGAGAGTACATTCGGTATTAACTATATTAGTTCCTGCCGACCAAGCTACCCCACCATCTTCAATACTTCTCTGGCCTTTTACTAAATCTTCAGATAAATCTAAAATAATATTAATCTCATTATCTAACAATCCTAATGGAAGATTATTGCTGTATAATATAGGAAATAATACCGCCAAATCAATAATCCATTCTGGTGTCGTAGTGACATCATTGGTTAAACGGTAACCAGTACTAATTTCTCTATTATCAGCCCCAGCCGCATAAGCCCAATCGGAAAACGTGTTAACTCCCCAATGACCTGGCTTATTTGTACCAGTAGTTAATGTACCATCAACCATAGTTCCCGTAAAACACCCAACTCTTTTTGACTGTCTGTTATCACGGTCGTGTGGGGTTCTATAACCCTGTTTTAAAGTAGTCAAATGATTAAATGCTCGTCTGGTTTGGATTTCTGTACCAGCGATTCTTAAAGTCGCCGTTTCAATCATGGAATATGCTCCAGCTGATATTGGTAGCCTAGAAGTAACATTTGGTCCAGTAATTTTAAATTTAATATACGAATTTTTGTCTAATATCCCTTGTTTAGGAAGTGTAAATTCAATACGTCCTTGACTGCCACCATTTGCCCCAGATAAGGGTCTAATTGTTCGTGTTTCAATACGCTGGGATTGCCCCGCACCATCTTCTTGAAGATCCGTTCTTAATGCTCGTGGAATAGACATTTATACTATATATAATTATTTAAAATATATAAAACAATTTTTAAATGATTAATTTGCTAAAGACGAACTACCCCTATCATCAAATGATAACATATGTTTTGAAAGCATAAATGTAAAACTAGAATTGGGTAAGCCTGTTAGGGGTGTGTATTTACTTTCTATTCTCTGGGAGAATGGCCGTCCAATAAAACTAGCTCCTTCACCAATGGATAAACCATCATATCGCCCACCGATTGCGAAAGCCTTAAGACCGATACTATTAAAGTGCTGGTCAAGCGGTGCGACTACGGTAGAAATAGCTTGTGTTCCCTGCGAGGTATTTCCCACAAGAGTATTTGATAAATTTTTCATACCAACGGCTACACCAGTATAAGCATTTCTCTGTAGCTGTGCCTCATACACAACCTGATATCCACCCGCCGCCCCCGCACCAGTTTGTGTAATATTATTAGCTTCTGTAAGCTGGAATCTATACGGATACTGGATTGCAGACCTCAGTAAAGTAAATCTACTAATAGGCACTTGTGAGGCTATACCAACAGATGGGTCTAAAAGCTCATACGTAGCATTACCATCATTCAAACTTGATGCTATCCAACTTGTAGGTACAAAATTGGTAAATGTTGATAAAACAGATGATAAATTACAGTTAATATTCTGGGTAACATCACTATTTGATATTGTTGAGTAGTAATTGGAATATGCTAAATAAGAATAATTCTCAATAGGAGGTAATTGACCTTGGGGCGGATGGACCATCGTAGCCCTTAATGTCGGATTTGTAATCTTGTAATATGCCCCAGCACCCTGTAACCCAAACAACGCCTCAATAGAAGCGGCTATGTTTAAAGTAATATTTAAACCACCAACTCCTCTATCCCCAAGTGGAATCAAATCCTGTCCTAAAAACATACCGGCCAGTAATGGTGCGGATATTTGTCTGGGTGAATTATCAAACATACCCTGGGCTTCCGTATTACTGGTAGCACCGAAACTATACTGAATATCATTGGCATAATCATCAAAATTAGACCTGTATGGGATTAATGTTGCGGCTAATCTAGGCAAGGCTCTAACAAATTCTAAACTATTGTTGTTAGCATTTGTAATATCAATACTATCAATACACGCCATACCACCCATCAAAGCATTAGTGCGAACATCACCTGCCACTCCCGTGCCCCGTTGGTCGTCATTATTCGGCGGATTTCCAGCCACATCTAATATTTCTAGAGTAAAATTTAAAGTCAAACTCTGGGCATCTAACCAAGCTGGTTGATTACCGATTTGGAAATTAATCTGGGGTGCACCATCCTTGGCAGAATAGGCAGACTGGGAATTCGGTCTATTACTTGGAAATATAATAACTTTTCTAGTAGAATTCATATATTTTATCTAAACAAAATATATCCAATTATGCGTTATTTTTAAAAGATTTCAGTGATTTTTGAGCTAGATAATACTTTAAATGTCTCGCTCTCTCTTTTTCGGGATTATTTTTTCTATATCTCGTATGTCTTTCTCTATCTCGGTTTAAAACATAATTTCTATCTAAACTACGTCCAGTCTGGCTATTCAACGTACCTGGGAATGTTTGTATATATTCAAATTCTATATCGTGAGCTTCCTCTTTATTTAAACCATCTATTAATACTTCTAAAACTACTTCATCTCTCATCATAGAACACTTTCGCAAATGATTATATACTTTACTATTATACCCAATCGCATTTGGATTAGATAACCGTATTTTATGGTTAGTTGTTCTTTTTTTTGGATTTCTTGTAGAACCTATGTAATGTTCCCCACACTTACATTTCAGGCAATAAATACTATACATATATATTATCAGTATAATTTAAGTTTAAGTATTAACCTATTAGAATGTTACTACAACAGAATCTGGCGTAGCAGTAATTTTTCTAAAATGATGTACGTATGTATTTAAAATTTTATTCTTTTGTGGAGATACAGTACCCGCACCACCATCTACAACACCCCAAGCCTGATTAAATCTAACCTCTGTTGTATTTAAATTAGCACTGTGTCCTATACGAGCTACCTCACGACCAACACACATAGAAGAGGCTGGATGAAGCTCATATTTTACATCAATTTTACTGGCTCCAAGTGCCTTTAGCCTTTCCTCATCAGCTGTAGCATTCCAACTATTTAATCCTGTATTAAATTCTCTATCAACAGATACTGGAATTAGAGGGACATTAGTCTGTCCTAATACATACTGGTAGTTTCGCATATAATCTGAAATAGGTTGATTATAGCTAGTATTCCAAGCCGTGACTGGATCGACCTGGGCCATAAGTAACCCCCTGGTACGCGACTCTACTGTGGGGATTAATTCCTGTGATTGTGCTATTGATTTAGATAAGTTATTTCTATATAATGAAAAACTCCTAATATCCCACGAATATCCACCAGCCGATTGCATGGATTTCATCATAGCAGAGTAATATCTATTATCGGGTTCAACCACCGAACAAACTAATTCAACATCTTCTACAGTATAACCAGCAGTGGAAGCGGGTAGAGGGACAGCAGAAGAAACAGATGCGGTATTTGATAACTGGACAAAACAAGGTTCAAAACCTGCTACAGTAGCGACAGTTGCATTCCCCACAGCGGCAAAAGTAATAGTATATATATTAGCCGCCCAAGTTATGTTGGTAATTGCCCCACAATTTATGATATCCCCTGCCCCAGATAAATATCCACAAGTTTGCCCTATAACCCAAGGGAACTCTCGTTGGTCCGCTGGAGCATCTACGTTTGCTCGCATACCAACAACTGTAGTGGTTGTACCAAGAGTACCAGTTCCACCACCACTGACCGTGAATGATGTTATTGGACCAGCTGGAATATCCGCCGCTATTTGAAAACATTGTGGTAAATTTTGATTTGCAGTACCTTGCCCAACCCCGAGCCCTGGGAGTACGGCGGCTGGTACAGCTATGCCTTCCGCATAGGGAAGATTGTATGGCAACATAGTTCCATTTGGTGGCGCGACCAATGGTGCCATTGGTAATCCCCCTCCAGTCCTATCTATAATAAACCCATCGGCATTTAATGCGGTAATTGCCTCAGCCGCTGGTGCTAATTGGATTTTAATCATTAAACCATTTAATGCGGCTACCGGACACGCCGAGTCCCCATATAAAATACCAGATTGATATATTGGTAATACACACTCTACAGATGTGAAATCTACAACTCCAACAGTCTTATTTATGAAATATGGCGAGTTTGTAGTAATTCCAGCAGGTTGTAGCCCTTCTAATAGATTTCTAATATTCTCCAGCCCCTGTGTGTTATCATAATGGTTCTTAATACCACACCACATAGGCATTGATCCTAAATTCTCAATCTGCGTGTTCCCATTACCATTCCAAATTGATACATTGGATAATATAGAAAATCCACCACCCCCTTCTCTATCTAAAGTAGCTTTAAAATTCCCACTTAATTTTACACGAAATCTTAAATAACTATCTTTACCATTTAATAATCCAATTTCTTGGGGATCAACCATAATTGTAATGGTATCGTTTTGTCTAAAGCTTTCATTGCCATTATCAGGCAATACTATTTTCTGCACTGTGGGAAAATTACTCATATTATACTATAAATATTATAAAATATTTTAAATTTTATATTATTTAAAACTATTGCGTACGTCCTACTGAGTTTTGTATTGGAGTTACCAGCGACCCCGCAAAATTAACTGGGGCTTGTTGTGGCAATTTGACTGAGTCTGCCATTGCCTGGTCGGCGGTAGCTTTGGCTTGGTCGTTTACAGCCCCAACCGCCTCAGTAATACCACCGATAGCTAAACCAGCACCTATAATCCAACCAATAGGATTCCATGCATCTGCGGCAGCCACTGCCCCCAAACCAGTATCTACAGCAGTATCTACAGCCACATCCGCAATTCCAGTATCTACATCAGCAGCCGTGGAAACCGATGGTGCTACGTCGGGGGTTGCATTTGCTATTACGTCTTCGCCTTTAGTTTCGCCATCGCCAAAAAGTGCCCTCTCGTTCTCCATGTCTTCTGCGCTATTCAATGGGCCAACAGTTTTAGATACTGTTTCTTCTACTCTGGTCGGTACTTTAAATCCACCCATATTTTCTCGCATAAAGTCTAAACCTGATTGTTCTTCTGGGGCGACCTGTGCACCACCAACTCTACCCTGTATCTCATCTTGTATACTTCTAATTGGATTATTTTTCGTTAATTGGCCACCAATTTTTTGTACTTGCCCTTTAATATCACTAATTATTCCTTTACCTTGCTCTATACGTTTTCCGAGTGATGGGAATTTCGCACTTATTTTATCTATAACTGGGTTAATAATTTTTTGAGCTACAACTGGACCCATTGGGGCACCCAAACCTAACTCAATGGCAGACTGAACGTCCTGGGCACCCTTCTGTAGTGCCTGTCCTTTCTTTTTTAACGCCTCGGCTTTCTTCAAAATACCTGGGGTTTGCATAGTTTTTAGCTGTTCTGCTCTACCAGAAATCATACTACCAACTTCGGATTGACTTCTACTTAAATCATTCTGGAACTCATATGGATTATACATTATATATTATATTACGGATATAATTGTTGTGTAAAGTTTTTGTAAGCTACCCCCTCTTCTATATTTAAATATAACCACGCATATGGTGTTTCTTGTACTGTAGTTATCATTTCCCTAAACCTAGCCTCGCCACCAAATAAATCCGCAAAATCGTCACAAATATTCTGCCATTCTTTGGAATTCTTAATACCACCACTAAACATCATATGTGTGGCACAGCATCTAGTAATTTTATTTAAGTCATAATATCTCTGTGTGTTATATAAAATCAAACTTGGATCATAACTATGTGGGCGAACATAATGTCGCCATCTACTACAGAAATGAATAGCCGCATTACCCTTTTTACCACCATTTTTACTAAATTGGCCACACAAATCATCTAATATTAAACAATAGGAAGTATCCTCGTTATCATCAGCTATTAAATCTTTCTGGTGTTTAATTATTTTTTCAATAATACTATCGTCATACTGGTCAAAACAAGTATTTTCCCACTTAAGTCTGCTATAATGACTAGTTTGGTCTGTATATATAGTAGGACTAATTATATATACTTTCCCAAATAAATCCCTATACATACTCTCTCTATGTAGTAGATTATTCCACATAGTCCCTTTCCCCGACTTAGGACCACCCACTACACACACCAATGCTCCTTTATATATATCGGGTAACGTTGGATTTAGCAACTTCCTTTCTTTAAAATCAGAATTTGGATTTCTGATTGGTTTTATATCTAAATCATTCATTAATATAGCGGGTATATATTAATAAATTATTTCTTCCTTAATTATAACAATGGATACCGACCCACTACTCAATTTAGAAAATAAAAATTATATGTATGTTCCCGATGAGTATTTAGATGCCGCCAGACACAAACATAGAAAACCTGGGAATTGGAGTAAATTTTATTTTTATAAAAATCGCTCTAAGACAGACATTAGTCCAGATAATATTAAATGCGATTACGAGGTTACATCTAGTTTAGAGTATCAACAAGATATTTTTTATAAATTAAGCCATTTAAGTGATAGTGATTGTACCTTTGACTACTTTTATAAATTAAAAACAGATATTCCTAATATTATGTTTAAACAAAATAATAGATATAAAACACCACAATCTTCCAAAAAACGGACTAATAAAGCACGAACAGCTCATTGGAAAAATAATCCCACTCAAGTTTTTAATGTTAATAAAGACGGCAAGATAGAAGTTACATTTTAACTATATAAATATATCCTAGCCAGATTTTTAAAATACGCAATAGATTTCAGATTAAGTCCCCTATGCCCCCTAATCGTTAGCCATTCTTGCCACGCTGGACGAAGTTTATTCTTAAAATCCAATCCTATATTTAAAAAAGGTCTGGGTGCTTTTCCATTTTTCCAAGCGATTAATTTTTCTATATCATACAACTCAATATACATTCCATTTAAAAGAAAATTATACACCTTGTTAGTCGGTTTTTTATTTAAA
>TARA_R110000824_G_scaffold330162_2_pt1 | contig 10565 bp, 15 predicted proteins | sample TARA_R110000824 | Tara Oceans TARA_R110000824 (sample SAMEA4397747) | marine metagenome | biome: Polar Biome; feature: [MES] marine water layer (ENVO:01000295) within the mesopelagic zone...; material: water (ENVO:00002006), including particulate matter (ENVO:01000060) such... | reverse complement strand
CACTGACCGGGTTTCCCACCCTTGTCCCCGTTCTTAATCTTCTCAAAAAGCCGTTTCCGCACCGTAGGTTTGGTATAGTTCCCAGCTTCATTCACCCGTGACTTTGGCTGTCCACCGGCTTTCATTTTCTTGGCAGGACGAGTTACCTGCATGGGAGTATTTGATCTACGTATAGCCATTACGACAACGTGTCATTTTTGATATAAATAATAGAGAAGTCAGCAGAGACAGTGTTATTTGAACCTGAACTTATTACCCTAACTTCTATATCCGTTTTTTCCGTGAACGGGATAGGAAGCGAAATAACAATTGCAGCCTGCTCGTGAAAAGATTGCTTTGCGACAGTTCTGAATACGTTACCAAACGAACGTGCTGTTACTGCTCCTGTCACGTACTGGTTAATATTTGCAGTACCTGTGGCAATATTAATCTGAGACAGATACGCTGTATATCCTGCCGGGACGGTCCAGAGTGCCATTAGGGTCTGGTTCTCACCGAGCGTAATCTGGGCATATGTCGTGCCGCCGTTGGTGATGTTCAGGTTGCCAGTAGGTTCCTGTGATCCACTGACATAGGCACGGAAGACGCGAAGGAAGGTCTGTGTCGTCGTAGCTGTACCAGCACCGGCCAGAGTTACTTCCTGACTGACCTCGTTGTAATCACCGTCCAGACCTTGAACGACAATCTTCACTCCGTTGTCGGTGGCTGGTACAGCAGCCGCGCTGGTCACTGTCATGGCAAGGGCAGAACCGGGATAGACGTACAAACTACTTCCGTCCCAAACTGTTTCTAATGTACCATTTACATCAGGATTAACACCAAATTTAAACAGCGGTTTATGAAACGCAATCTGATTCCGAGCGACCTGCAATTCCCATGGCTCGTACGTCCCGACGCGGGTGATAGACGATGGCGACAGTCCTCCGCGAAGTTTAATCTGAGACGTCATTTTCTTTGACTCTCCATAAGAATCTCAAGTTTTGTCTCAATGCGTGCCAGTCTCTCAGACATTTCAACAAGTCTTAAGGCTGATCCCGGAGGAAGAATCTCGACGCCTGCAAGACGATCCTCAATATAATTAACACGAGATGCTATGTTAGCCCCGAACCATACACCACCTGCAAGCTGAATAAGAATAACAACGACCGTCGCTATGGGGAGACTGATAGTATTCATGGTTACCACTTTTCTACGTCCGACCAATAGGCCGCAGACATCTTACCCTTGGCAATATTCTTTGCATGACGAGCCTTGAACGACTCACGACGCTTCTTATACGACACAGACTCGCCGACTTTCTTGGGGGAACCTGACACACCCTGCTGTCCAAAGCGGATCATACGAACCTGATCACCATCTTTGGCAAGAACCACATGGCTCTTAGTAGGATGTCCCGGAGTCTTCTTAGGCTTATTATACCCAGAAAACTTTTCCCCACGATAATCAACCATACTGAACAGCAACCGTGGACGCAGTAGTAGGAACGGCAACCTGCACGATACCGTTAAATCGGACACCAAAGTCTTCAATATACGTCTGTGTAACATCGTTATTGGTCGTATTCACAAACTTAATCTTGGTAGTTGTGACGCCACCGACAACGTCCGACAGGGTAAACGTACCGACACCCGTTGCATGAATACCGTGAATCCGGGTGTTTGTCAGGGTTACGTCGTTCTCAACCTGAAGAAGTGGGCCATCGACCGTGGAGACAAACGATGCGAAAGCATAGTTAATGTTGGTAGCCATATCAAATCCTTTACGTAAAAGGGGGAATCAGTTTCCCAATTCCCCCAATTATTACATGTTAGATGGGTAGTAGCAAACTTAGCTACCGCCCGCCGAACCGAAGTAACTACGCCAATCCGAGACGCCGAAGCTGAAGCGTTCCCGAGCCTTGAAGCGCAGATTACCCGTATCGAAGTCCTCTTCCATCTTCGTCTGGAGAGCCGTACGGACGAACATCTTCGCACCATTCGGGACATCAGTCTTGATGAAGTAGGCATTCGTATCGGTGAAACGACGATTCACGAAGTAACCACCCGGAACGGCACCCAATGCACGAATGGCATTGATATCGTTACGAGCAAAGTTATTCGTCGAAACCGTCGAACCCGGCGACATGAGGATCTTCTCGGCGGTGAACTGGAGGGCCGGGGGAATATGCAGCGAAGCCGCACCCGCACCAATCAGAATACCACGGTCATCCTTGATAAGCTGGATGTTGGTAAGAAGAGTCTCAAGAGCAGCTTCCGACAAGTCAGCGGCAGCAGCAAGATTCGACTGGGTACCGGCACCGATAGTCGGGTGCGAGTCCGAGAAGAATGCTACAGCATCACCGATGGCATAGTCACCGGCTGCAAAGCCGTTGTTGAAGATATCAGCAGCTTTCACCTGCTTAGTGTTGGCCATCGAACGGGCAAGACCTCGGGCACGAACCTTGGAGAAGGTGTCGTACAGGTTGTCTTCCATTGCTTCCTCAGTGATCGAGAAAGCAAGGGCAACAGTCTCATGGTTGTAGCGGGCCGTGTACGACTCCTGCGCCGTATCGAACTGAACAGCCGAGCCTTCAGCCTTGGTCGGGGCCGAGCCAAAGCCGGTGAAGAGGACTTCTTCCTCAAACGACCGGTCAGAGTTCTCGACTTCGAACAGAGCCGTATGCTCATCGTTCACATCACCATACTCAACACCAAAGATAGCGTTAAGACCGGGGAGAAGTTCTTTAGCAATATTACTGCGATTAATAGCCATGATTTACATCTCCCTTAGGCGTCGTGCGAAGAAGTATCAGCGTCAACATGCTGAACAATACGGACTTCAACCTTCGGAGTCGCATCACCGAAAGCGTTGCCCGGCTCGCCGTACGAGTCAAGAACACGTACCATCGCCGTAGTTTGAACACGCGAGGTTGCAATGATGCCGAAACCAGAGATACCGGTGACGGTCGAGCCTGCGCCAAGCGTGACGTTAAAGTTCAGATTGACATCGCCCGCCGAGACGGAGGCATCAGCCTGAACAAGATAGGTAGCAGCGGGGTCATCTACGACGAATGCCGTAGGCTGGCCGACAGCAGACGAAACGCCACTCGGATAGTAGTTCGAGTAGACCGGCTGCTTCGTAACAGAGTCGATATAGTTACAACCCTGAAAGACACCGACTGCATAATCGGTAGTAGTGGCAATCGCCTTGATCACGCCACCATCGAGTTTGACCAGATCACCCGAAAAGATGTTGCCCGACTGGGCATTACCGATTCGATACTGGCTATTACCGGTGCTATTAACACCCGAACCACGACGACGCGAGGGGACGAAGCCATTAAGTGCTTTTACCAAAGCCATAATGTTGCTCCTTATTCATTAAAGGACGGGGTACGTCCTCGGGTTACAGACGATTTGGAGTTGTTATGGATCGGCATAATCGAGTTCGACTGGCCCATGAGCTGCTGATTAACAGCAGAGATCATGTCCCTAGACCGATTCTCGTAATGCTCACGACGCGATGCCATACGCTTGGCAGACGCCTGTGCAAGGGCTACGTCACCCCGAACCACACAATTTTCAAATCTTCCCTCGCTCACGATGCGAGAGTTTACCATAAGTTCAGGAACGTCATTAGGATCGACAAAGACCCAACCATCAGCCTGACGGTCACCTACATTCTTGTAGTCGTCCTGCCCATTGATCTGGAATCTAATCCATCGAAGTACCAGCCCTTGATCCTTGAATCGGCCTAGAACCTGATCAGGGATCGAAAGCCAATTAGGCTCCGAAAAGTCGTCTTCAAATCGTTCCTCGTTCTGCCTCGAAGTTCCGTCCGTGGCCTCACGGCTTTTACGTGTATCACTCATAGTTTCGTCCTCCGCGTAGGGTTAGCCGATTTGAATCGACGTGTAATCACCAACTGCCGTAGCACTCTCTGCCTTGGCTTTTTCCTTGGCGTACCGTTCAAGTGGGATATTCCATTTCTTGGCAAGAGCAATGTCATCTCTGGTCAACTTGACTTTTCGATTTCCACTCTTTCCGACGGAATCGGGGGCACTACGCGACTGACCCCCTACCACCTGCTGCTGCTGTTTTCGGGCGACTTCACCGTCAGGGACATCAGCAGAACCCTGAACTTTAAATTTATTAGGAAGATCTAAACGAAGGCGCTTATCTACTTCCCGATAAAAATCATCCGTGGATGGATCATATCCTTCATTCTTGAGGACCCCATCAATAGCAAGAGCGGCTGCCGTTGCTACATGGTCTTGACCAAACCACTTATTATTCTCTGCCCACTCAGTAGCTTTCTCATCTGGCGGGGCTTGACGAGTATTATTAGGCTGGTAGCGTCGGGATGCAAGTTCCTCTGCATACTGATCAACCTCCTGCCGACCCTGACGAACCAGAGAGATGTTCTGACGGGCATCGAACATAGCTTCCTGTGCCGCCAACATCGCTTCTTTGTCGCCATCATCGTACGCACGAAGATAAGCCTGACGCGAAAGCTCTGCCTTTTCCTGAAGCTGCTGTGTAGTTACATCATAATTCTTTTTAAAGACCTCGACGTTCTTGGTCTCAGTCTGTTGGAGCTGTTCCTTCAGACGCGCATTCTCCTGCTGCTGGAGGATAATATGTTCTTCACGTTCTTTGCGCTGACGTACCAGATGTCTGATCCGCTTCTGTGCACCTTCTGTGTCGATCCCGACAAGTTCTGGTGCCGTCTCTACTGGATCAGTATCGGGAGTATCGGTATCAATCTCTACTTCCAGAGGTCGGCCAGCTTTTTCTTCTTCAGCCTTAACGTCGTCATCGACTTCAAACTCTACCTCAGGTTCAGCTGTAGGCTGCTTTACCTCGATAGTACTCCATTCGTCGTTACTCATTGTAGTTCCTTCCCGCTTATGAGGCGATGTTAAACATAGGATCAATATCAGCCGGATCGTCAATCCGCATTACCACCTGATCATCATAGAGCAGAATCAGGTTGACACCCTTGTACCTAATCTTGTTGCCGTTCATCTTTCCATAGCAGACATAATCGCCGACCTTAGCCCATGGTCCGTTTGGGAACTTTCCTTTGTCTGCATATGCGAGATCACCGACAGCCAGTACACGGCCTACGGTGGTCAAGTAGTTCATATCATCTTTGAAAGAATCTGGAAGCAGGATAGAACCTTTTGTCTTACCCTGTACCCGCATGGGACGTACCATGATACGAAAGCCCGGCAAGGCTGGGAGTGGGGTAGGGTCTGCTGCTGTTTCGTCAGTGACCCAATCTGCATTCATGATGGCACCTGCCATCTTCGGTTCCATAACCATTAATCTTCTCCATCCGCTGTTTGTTTTTGAATCTCTGCGACAAGATTCCGGGCAATATCTAATCCTCTGATAAGCCCGACATAGTAGCGATAGGAAGAATAGTCTTCCGGGATGCCTGATCCAAGAAGATTTTTATAGTTGGTAATCTGTTCGTCGATCTGACGTTTGATGTCTTCAAAATACATAATCTATCCCGTTACGTGGGTTGGACGGAGGTGGCCCCGAAGGGCGAACTACTTAGACTTCTTAATCTGATAAGTATTCTTCGGAGAGTTACGAAGAACTTCTCGCTCTGCCCGGACGCTGAAGTCCGACTGCGGAATCTTGGCAGTATCGCCGTACTTTTTACCTTTAGCCATAGTATTAACCTTTCATGAACCTAGCTTTGCCATAACCCTGCCCGGTTGGACGACCACAGGGACCTCCGTCTGCCATCTTCTTTGCCTCTGGCATCGTACTATATTTTGCCGTGTCGGCGTTTACCTTGCCTTTGGCCTTACCGTACGACGTATCTTTGGCAGACATTACCAACTTTTTCTTATCCATGTCTAGTTTCCTACTTCCTAAATCATTCTGCCGTAGCGATTAAGAATGCTTTGCCGAATTTTTCCGCCAGTGTTGTACATACCGCCGGGAAACTGACCGCGAAAATCAGAGGCGGCACCCATTGTTTTATCGGTCGGAGACCGCAACGCACCCGCTGATCCAAACTGCTGATGAGGTTTTGGGAGTTGAGTAGAATTACCTACACTACGGGCACGCTCCAGAATTTCCCTAGCCCGGCCCGGTCCGGCTGCTGCCTGACGCTCTAGAATTATCTGCCGAAGAGCCTTTTCGCCTTTAGAACCAGCACGCAGGAAGTTGGCAATTTGAGACGACCTCATACCAATTTTGACCGCTGCTGCCGGAAGAGCAGCAACAGGAAGAAATAAAATGGACATCAGAGAGAGTTGGTCAACACCCGACATGGGTTCACCTTGTTGTTCCATAAGCAGGTCTCGAAGAGGAACCGCACCATTTTCAATCGACGACATATCATTAGCATCAACATATCTTTGATTCAGACCACTCCGACCAAACTCACGGGTTGCGGCGGCCATTGCATCTTCGTCAAGAGCAGGTGGTTGGGCATCAACTGGCGCAGGACCCAGTGGTTGGACATCGACTGGCGGACGTTGCACCGGATTTGGCAGCTCTTCCACTCTAATAGAGTCTTCGGCAGGCATCATCTTGCTCATCGTATAGACAATACGATTTGCTGTGCCTGTACGAGGGTCTGCTGCCTCTTCTTCTAGCGACAGATACTCACCAGACGGACCGCCAAAGAGGTCCCTTTTCTGCTGACCAGACATACGGGACAGAATATCTAGAGCTTGTCCCTGTTCGTCCATGGCACGGTTAGAGAATAGGGCGTTAGCAACGCTGCTAAGACCACTTCCTGCTTCGCCTCTAAAATTGGATTCCGGGGCAGAGCTGCTACGGGCAGGAGTTACAAAATTAAGGGTGGAAAGAATGTCATCAAGAAGTGCCATAAGTATTCTCCGCATTGTACGGCAAGTAGGCACGCCGCGCCTTCTTACTGCTGGTTTTACTATATCAGTATTTTATTTCAGACCCAACGCACGGTTCATGGCTTCTAGAAATCCGGGTATGTAGTTATCTGGCGCATCCTGAGTAGCCGTAGGATTTGTACCGGCCCCGACAAGGTCAGAGGCGAGGCTGGGACGACGTCGCGGGACAGACATTGGCTGAGGCTGTTGATAGTCTGGGGTGTACAGCAGGTTAAACTCTTGTTCTGGTTCTACATAAATTTCCTTGAAGCGACGTGCCGATTCAATCCTTCGTTCTTCGTGTGGGGTTCCCGGACGCTCCCAGATATCCTGAAATTCTTTTGCTACTCGTTCAGGACTGCCTTCTTCAAAAACCTTGCGGAGTCGTTTAGTGTTTCCCTCGCCGATAACTTCTTGCAGTTCTGTGTCGCCATAGATCGTATCGCGCATGAACTCAAGCTGCGAATCCATGGTATTTGTCTTACCTGTATTCGTTAGATATTGTTGATATACACGGGGAAGCGGACCAGATGGGTCTAGCTGAAATAGTCCACGGCCCGGACCCCGAAGCTGCCGTTGAGATGGGTTAAAGGTTCCGCCAGTTTCAACGTCAATATTTGCCATAATTCCGGTAGCAGCACTCGGAGAAAATCCAAGATCAATAAGCTTGCTATAGACAGACTGTATGGGATTTTGTTTAGGGGCTGGCATCTCAGATTTCTCCAGACTGTTGATTAGCAGTTTCAAGAAGTATGTCAATAGTCTGCGAGGCTCGTTCTTCATCACGATCTTTCTCAGCTTCGGACACACCCGTTGCAATCTTGATGCCGTCCACAGCTGCCTGAGCTACCTGCTTCTCATCGGTGAGATCGAGGGATCGGTTCTTGATGGCCAGCGAACCTGCATCAGCAATAGCTTTCAGACCAATCTTCTCTTTCTCAAGGCCCAGCTTTTCTTTCTCAAGTTCGAGAAGCTGCTGTTCAGGCGAACGCGCCATACCCATCTGCTGATTTGCATTGGTAATCTGCTGGGCAACTGTGACCAGTAGCTGATCCATGGCCGAGGCTGTGGGTGGTGTCCCCATCCCTGCTCCCGCCTGCTGCATCAACGCCTGCACCTGCTCCTGATAGGCCAGCATCGTATGCTCACGCATGTTGGACTGGATGATAGGGATAAAGGCTGCCATCTGACCACTGCCGCCTGTAGTCGGGTCTGACAGGAAGGCAGTCTTTACAGCAATGTGTGCCTGATGATCCTGACCGGGGAAGGCAGAGATAGGCTGTCCCTTGGAGACAAGCATCAGATCAGTAACCGGATCATTAGGCTGGGCCTGCTGGGGCTTCGGCATGATCTGGTCGATATTCGGGAAGTCGGCTGCCTCCAGAACCTGACGGATAAGCTCCGGGGTGTTGAAGGTTCCTGCCGGGGACTGCGACGAAAGCTGGAGAGCAAGTGATGCCAGCGAGAGCCTGTGGGCACGCGACGGGATATTAGGATCGGAGACAGGAATTACGTCTACCCGGCCATCGAAATCCTGCTGATAGATTGTCATATCCCCTTCGGGGGTGGCGTACGGGTATCCGTCCTGTGGGACAAAGGTAGTATTAATTCTGGCCAGAATCTTGAACTGCTGACGCTGTGCATGATGGAGACGCTTGTGTACGGCAGAGAAGAACTTGGCCGATGCCTCCAGCAGGGCCATTGTCGTCCCCACAGGGCCGTAGCTGGCCGCATCAGAGACGACACTGTCAGTCTGGTCGGCAAACTTCTCGGCTGCCCCGGTGACAAATCCGAGCAGTTGGAACAGGGTCTGGGACGGTTCTTTATAGGGAAGATTTATAATGGACTTATTCAGGTCCATCCCCATAGTCTCAACTTCTTTGAACTCACCGGGACTGATCGGGTCCGAGTCACCGACAACACGGACACCCTTCGCCTTGAAACCTCCGGGGAGATTGGCGAACTGGCCTGCATCTACCAGTGCACGCATGGCAGAGGTGGCCGTCATGGTCAGGTTACCGATTAGATGGATCAGGCCAAGGCCGTAGAAGCCGAAGCCGGGGACATAACGGTAATGGGTAAAGTGAAGCATCTTGGTGAACGTGGGATCAGATTCCTCATAGTTCCTGCGGATCGATAGAACCTGCCTAGAGTCTGGCTCGATGGTAATAATATATGGTAGAGCCATCTCGTCGTCCCCGACTTTCATCTGGACGTGCTGTTCCAGCAGGGAGTACTCCGGGTCTTCACCACCATCAGACAGTCCCATGATGTCGTTAATCTTGCTGCTAATCTCAGACGAAGACCGGGTAGTCCCGGAGGGGTCAGAAAGATCCGAACCGGGGTCTCTGTACATCTGTGTCTGGATATCTGCCTGAAGATCGGCAGGCGACTTATAGATGACATGGGTGTATCTGGCAGCCCGTCGGAGATCGGTGGCAGAAAAGTTTACATAGAACTGATCAATGGGGACATGTTCTGCAAGGGGCCGTCCTGAAAGGCTGTCATAGTACATCTTGACGATGGCAGAGCCGACAATAGGAAGGTGGAAAAGCATGCGTTCCATCTCGTCAAAGTACTCAGGCATCATTTCTGTAAGTTCATAGTTCATGAACCTACGTACACGATTAGCCTGCTGTACGATGTCAGAGTTAGGATCACCAATAATCTGGGTACGGACAGGGCCGTTGGCCGGGAGAAGCTCTTGAGAAGCCTTAGACTGGAACTTGACAGCCGATTCAATGATAAGGGGATGGACTGCTGCACACGATCCTTGGAAGGCTGTACCAGTCTCTTCAAACTTCAGGCCGAGAAGATCCAGACCACGACTGAGAGTTTCATCCCACTCATCACGACTATTCTTGTCTGCCTCAAAGCCGTCGATGACCTGTCCGGCAATCGTGTCTAGCTCGTCTTCAGAAAGATATTCTGCCAGATTGGCAAAGTGGTCGATAGGAATTTCAATCTCATCTGAGGCATAGATGCCGTCTTCCAAGAAGAGCTGATCTTCTGGCGACATATCCATTCCGTCGATCAGATCTTCAGGACTGAACTCATACTCAACTTCCAAGCTGTCTATGTTCTGATTTTCGGTTAGTGACATAATATTTCCTATTTGAGGCCAGAGGCAATGGAATGCGAAGACGGGCGTTAAAATGGAACGCGAAGACGGGCATTAACCTGACGTTTGGTCTTGCCTCCAAAACCACTCTGCTCGTTGTACGATACACTAGCCTTACCTAAATCGTTTATCAGACCTTCCAGACCTAGACCACGGGTGCGTCCCTGCATACTATCAGAGTTTCCCATGGGATCAGTCATTGTAACACCTTGCTGTCCATATTGCCCACGAAGATTGGTGATCTCTCCGACCGATCCGACAGGAATATTTACGTCTGCCGATATGGCTAGTTCGTATGCTGCACGACGGCTTACGGGGTCAGCAAGATCAAGACCGTATTCAGCTGCAATCTGTCGCATCTCGTCAGGAAGTCGATCTTGGTACTCCGATGTCGAGTACCCGCCCGACACGCCGACAGGAAGATTCAACTGTTCTTTTAAGAAGGAGGGATTAATTGTACCTTCAATATTTTTGGATGTAAACTCGCCTCTGCCGACGGATTGGCGAGGACTGTACGATCCTGCAACCCTACCGTATTCAGGTTGCATGGCCGGGGCAGCCTTGGTCATGTCTGAAGACAGATTGGGG
>TARA_R110000824_G_scaffold84217_5_pt1 | contig 10567 bp, 2 predicted proteins | sample TARA_R110000824 | Tara Oceans TARA_R110000824 (sample SAMEA4397747) | marine metagenome | biome: Polar Biome; feature: [MES] marine water layer (ENVO:01000295) within the mesopelagic zone...; material: water (ENVO:00002006), including particulate matter (ENVO:01000060) such as...... | reverse complement strand
TTCTTAGTATAATTGACATTGACCAAGAAACATTTAACCCCCAAATATATTTTAATAATGACAACAAAAAAATCAACGAATAATAATATTACAATGTCTGTACCTGAAGGTGTAGAATTTAATACTCCTTATAATTTACATAATGAATCATATTATGAAGTAGATAGAAATGGACCTTTAACTAGTTCATTCGACTTAAAATTAGATTTAGAATTAAAAAAAATAGGAGAATTACTTAAAAGCAAAAATAAAGCATATGGAGACACAGCACTAAATCCTTCAAATGTATTTAGTAAATTAAATGCTACAGAAGCTTTATGCGCACGACTAGATGATAAATTAGCAAGAATAAAAAATAAAGGAATAAATGATAAGACTGAAGATACTGTTGATGATTTAATAGGATATTTATTTCTATTAAAAATGTCAATGTAAAATAAAAGGGAGCTTAATCACTCCCTTTATTTTTCCTAATAATTCCCCCCTTTTTGTCTTGTATAGCTGATTATCTCACTACCTTATCTTGCGGATATATCTCAGCTGCTTTAACTATCCCGTGTAATCCTGGTACAAATTTCCAAGAATAATAACCTATACCTGATTTATCTCTTACACTATCTTCCCCAAACATAGTATCTCCTATTTCATCATAAGAGTTTCCTACCCATTTTAACCCATTTTGTGCTAAAGATATTAATGGTATACCTGAAGATCTAGGACCTGCCATTTCTCTAAGATCGTAAAATACAGCTGTTTCTCTATATATTCTACCAAAGATACCATGCATTTTTCTACCAACCCAGGTCTGATTAGCATCTATCTTACCATCTTCATCCCAATCGCCCCCTAAAGCCGTCATTAACATAAGTAAAGCAAATACAGCTTTAAGTTCCATAAGAGCTCCTTTTATATTTCCTCTTTTAAAATCAATAAATTTTTCAAATAATACTTCTTTTTCTTCTTCTGTAGTAAAGTCAAATTCTGGATTACCTTTTTGTTCATTTAAAAATGCTTCAAATTCTAATCTAGCTCTATTTTCTTTTATTTTATAAGTATTAGTAAGTCCAAACGTTGTTACATCTACACCAATTTTTAATAAATCTTTTAAAGCATCCATAGTAAATACATGCATTTGTGTTTCTATATCTACTAATTGACCAAAATCATTAAATGCAGCCTCTTTCCCTATATTACCCCATAAACTTTTCCATGTTCCTTGATTAAAGTTTTCCATTACGTAGTCATAACGTAAATTTCCAAATCTTTCAAATGCAAGACCAGGTAACCAAGAACGATAATGTATAAATAATCTATTAATTAATTTAGTCTGAGAATTAAATCTATCATCTTTAGGAACAGCTCCTTTAACTGCTGATCCTACCCTATGTACTTTTTGTCTAAATGAAATCCAATTATTATTATCATTTTCTAAATTTTCAACCTTAGGAATAAGAGATTTATACCTATCTTTAGTTCCTTCAGATAAATAATTTTCAATTTCTGTATATTCTATAGTATCCCATAACGCTTTAGTTCCTTCAGGTAAATATTTAAGTAAATCTAATTTACCAGTTTCTGGGTGCACTCCATAGTTCATAGCCATTGCAGAGGCGGAAATTGCATCTAGCGTTCTATCAGCTCTTGCTAAAAATTCATACCATCTATCTCCCGTCATAAATTTAGTTCTAGTATCAGATGATAATAAATCAGCTCGTCGTTTAGACATATCTTCTAACGTAATTTCAAAATATTCAAATATTGCCCTTACTTTAGGATCTCTTGTAAAATAGGCAGCTTCTGCTTTTCTTAAATTCTTTCTCGTAATATATAAACCTTTAGCTGCTTGCATTTCTAATCCTAAAAATCCAGCACCTAGTGCACCCATAGCTACTGGAACTTTTAATCCAAGAGTAGCCATAGTATTATAATTTTTTAACGTTAATACAGTTTTATTTCTACTAATTCCAGACTTAGATACAGCATCCGTAGTTGTTAAACTTCTACCAAAGAATTCAGCGTTAATATATTCTGTGATTGTATTTGTATTTGTTTGATTTAATGTGGGAATCACATTACCTAAAACATCAGTTACTAAACTACTAGTTTTATCTTCTTTAGCTTCTAAAATACCATCTTTCATAGTATATAAAGTCTCCATCATTAGCATAGTTGGTGCTAATTCATTTAAATAATGATACATATATGCAGATTTACCTAGTAAATATAAACTTTTACCTAATTCTTTACTTTTTAAAGATACATCTCTTATTTTTCTACCATTTTCATCTGTCCTAGTTAATTCTGCTAATCCAAATCTAGGGACATTTCTTAAAAAGTTACCATCCATATCTTCCATTCCAAACTGTATGTCATGCTCATTAACTTGGAACATATCTAAAAAGGATTGTTTCATACCTCCAAGAGTCCAATCTCCTTCCAACATTTGGTCTACCATATCTTTCTGTAGGTTAGTAATAAAGTTATATGATTTATTAGACCCCATAAGTTTTAAGAATTCCATAGTTCTTTTTACATGAAACTCATAAAAATCTTTTAATTCTGGTGTTTGTTGAATCTCCATAAATTCAGGAGCAAGATATTTACTTAGTTTAACATTATCCTTTATTACTTTAATGAAAGGATTAGTAGGATTTAACCAGGCGGAATTATATTTAGGATTAAATCTTTTTTCCCAAGCCGCTAATTTCTTACCTTGTTCAGTAGCAGGCATACCAGATTCTCTAAGTAATTTTACTTGGTTTGATTTCCAGTTCTTATATTCTTTAGCAATTAAATCTTCATTTACTTCCATATAAGTTTTTAACCATTCAATGTTTTTATTTTCATATGCTTTTTTTCTATCTTCGGTAAACTGTTCATTAAAACGAGCCCAAAGATTCATTGTTTTAGGATTAATTAATTTATCATAAATTGCTACTCCTTTACCAAATTTAGATTCTAATGCTCTTACTTTTTCTTCTATCTCAGCTGCTAATTCTTTTTCAATTCTAACTAAATTAGCTTCAACACTTGATTTAGTCTTATGTATAAAACGTAATGCTGGATGAGATTGATTTGATCTACTAACCCAATCAGCAGTTACTTTACCAATCTGTCTATTAAAAGTATCAATACCTTTAACTCCTTCTTTATTAGTAAGAACTATTAATCTTTCCATCATCTTCTCTTTAATACTATTAGTTCCATCTAGAGCTGCATCAATCTTAGTTTTAACTTCTGATAAAGCATTTTCAATAACTTCTTTTCTCTTCCCTTTAAGTTTAGCTACTACTTCATCCATAGTAGTAAAATTTCTAAAATGGATTAAATCTCTATAAGCATTATTTAAATCAGAAATAGTCATATATTCTGGATTAATACTTCCATCATCTAAAAATTCATTTTCTACACTTAAAGCTTTAATTGTATTATTAGCTAATCTAAAGGCTTCTGTAAGCACTGCATCAATAGATTGATCTAATTGTAAATCTTTTAATATTTTTCGTGAAGCTTCAATTTGTCTTTGTAATCTCTGGCTGTCTGTATATGATGCTGTTTTTTGTTCTGCTTGTAATAATTTTAATCTTCTAGTTTCGTCTTCTATTAATTTATCTATTTTTGGCATTCCAGTTTTTTCTTTAGTAACTGGTAATTGTGACATATATGGAGACTCATCTGTTTCTAATTGTAAATCTTGTACTATATTCATAGGAATACCTTGAGCATTCTTTTGAAAAGAAATTAAAATAGGTAAGATTCTTGATCTCCGTACTTCAGTAACACCATATTGAGAAACTAATGTTTGATTATACTGCCCTATTTGTAACGCATACATATCAGCAGAATTCAACCATAAATCTTTATCTAATATTATTTTACCATTATTCCCCATTCGAGCACCTGCTTTAGCTACATTAGCTATTTTAGACTTATAATCAAATATTGCAGCTGATCCATCGCTAAAGAAAGCAACAAGATCAATTGTACCCCCACTATTTGTTTTTTTATTAATAACCATTAATTCTGTACGAATTTCTGCTTTACCTTTTTGTTCAGGATTCTTTTTATTAATCTCTGCTTGTATAGAATTTATCTCATTAACTAAGTGTTTAGCATAGGCATTTATTTTCCTAAAAAATTTCCCATATTCTGTATATTTATTTTCTAATTCAGCTGGTGTCACTTCAGATTGTCCTGTATGATAATTAATAAGCTCTTCCATAACACCATGAATTCTATTACCCGTATCAGTCCTTAACTTAGAATGCATTTTAAATTTAGCTTCTTGTTCAGGAGAATACCCAAAATAATCTTTTTTAGACTTTTTAAACTCTAAAGCAGATTTATCAGACATACTATTTTCTAGAATCTCTCCGGTTTGTAGATTTACATATCTACGTATTTGCAGAGCTCCGTCTTCAGAAAGTAACTTAAACAAAGGATTATTTGCTATATCAACTTGTTGAGGTTTATATATAGATTGATCTTTCTCAATACGTTCTAATGGAGTTAACTTTTTATCATTTGAATCTTGGAAAAATTCTGTATCTGGTAATATTATCTGATTAGGATCTGTTCGTAAGACATCTTGTAATTTACTATCTAAAATAATTTCTGAAGATTTCACGAAAGGATTTACGTTCCTCCCCATCAATTTTTTTAAGAAGTTTAAAACTTTTTCCCACCATCTTTGTAATCTTGATAATTTCTCTTTATTTAACTCTTGTGTATTTAAATCAGTTCCTTTGTTCATTATATGCTTAGCTATGATTTTTCCTATAGCCTCACGTTTTAACATATCAATATTACCTTTATATTGCTTATAATAAAAATTATTAGGATTTCGCATTTCTTGGTATTCTGCGTAATTTTCAATAAGTCTAAGCATAGATGTATAAAGAGGATTTAAATCAGCTCTTAATAGTTCCACTGCAAAATGCGCAGACTCTTCAGCTAAAGTATTTACATCACTTGCACCAGACGATACCTCAATAATTCTTTGTAGCATTTGAGCTTTTCCAATAACATCTAACTTATTATTATTTTTATCATGTATATTATCTACAGTCTCAATTTGTACATTAATCCCAGCTAAAAAATTCTCAAGAGATTCTTGTAATATATCTTTCCTAAACTCATGCTCAAGCTGCCTAGTCTTATCTGCAAACATCCCAGGATTAGATGCGGCAGTAGTAATAATCTGCATAGCTCGAGGATTAAGTATAATATTTGGCTCTCCTTGTTTATTCATAGGAGAAAAATTATCTAATAAATTAAGTTGTCCTGCCTCAGATTTATTTAATATTTCTAAATATGCACTATAAGAAGCTTCTTTATTTTCTACAATAGCATCAATAGATGCAAATAATTCAGAAGGTTTTCCGTTATTTAAAAAGACATTAGTTATATCTCCCTGTTCGTTTCTTATTAAGTTACATGCCATTATTCACACTGATTTTCATTGTAAGACTCTTTTAACCCAGTAAGACTTTGCGTTACAGGAGCTTCTGTTGATTTATTTTCTTCGACTGTACTTTGTACTGCTACATTCTTAACTATTTCTGCAGTAAAGAATTGACGTAATGCGTTATCTTTCATAAATGCTTTGTTATAAGGATCTTTAGCAAACTCAGCCCAAGTATTGTATCCAGATTGTTGTGCTAATTTTAATTGTAAATTTGCCCTATCTGAAGCTTCAAAAATACGATAATTATCTGTACTATACAAATTAGATAAATTAGTAACTAGTTTTCTTTCTAAAGATATATCTACTCCTGCAGGAGTTGTAATAATTCCTTCTTGTATCATACTAGGATTATTAACATTAAAACTAAAATTTAATAATTCTTGTTTATTTCCTAATATTTTATTAATAAATCTTTGATTAACTTTTACTTGTTGTTTTCCAAATGGATAATTATTACTTTCAACAACTGAATCTAAAGTATCAACTTCTTTAAGATGTCCTAGTATCCCTTTTTTAACTTGTCGTTTATAAAGCATTTCCCCAGTCTCTTCATTAAAATTTACTGCTTTATAATGTGCAGAGAAATATTTATCTTTTGCTGTAGCAATACCTTTTTGCTTTCCTTCTTCTCTAAAGCTTAAAATTGTAATTCTATCATTTTTAAACTCAGTAGTATAGAATGTTTCTGATTTATAAATATTAGAATTATCAAATCTTGTATATATGATTCTAGGATTATCCCATGAATTGTCTAAAAAGTCTTGATATAATTCTGATGTTCTTTCTTTATTAAGATACTCACTTCCTTTAATTACATCATGAATAGAGCCATGTAAAGCTTCAATCATAGGCATAGTTCTTTCAAGAATTACAGTTCCAGGCAAAGCATGAAAGAATGATGATGGATGAAAATCTGTTCCTGATTTTAATAAACTAAATGCTATAATATCTTCAGCTAATATTTGTGCTTCTCCCCCCATATGATATAATTCAAACCATGCGTCAGCTAAATCATCGATTTCATTAGACCCATATTTTCTCGTAACTAATTGTAATTTATCAATTGAGTAATCTAAATTACCTTTATCTTCAAATTCTTGTAATATAGGTAATAAATCTTGTACAAGTATATTATCCCCATATTTTATCTGAGCTTTTGCAACTCTATTAGGTAAACTATTAGGACCTTGAAATAATTCTTTAATTCTTTTATTTAATTGAGATTGATTTCTTTCTAGTCGTGTTTGCCATACCCATGATGTAATATAGTTATCGAAAGATTTTAATGTGTATAAAACTTCATCTTCAGACTTACCACTATTAATCATTTCTTTGGCTATAAGCACCATTTGCTGTTTAATAGGATTTGTATCTTGTTCTGCTACAGTATAAACAATACTTTCTTTTAAATCTGTTTGTTTAAATAATTGTGGACTTTGATTATATATGTCTTTTAAACTATTTAAAAAAGAATATTGCTCTTGTTCTATACCTAAAGCTTGCATTGCACTACTAGGACCTGTCTTAGCGTCTAAGTTAACAAAAGCCCCTGTATCTTTAACATGTGATTCTAATGCTGTTAAATAGATTAAATTATAACCATTTTGTAGTGAAGATGTATCAAATGCTGCTAATACTTGAGCTTTTCTAACTAACTCTGCATATTTTTTATATCTTAAATAATCATTAAAAATTTGGGCTTGTAAAGCTTTTTGACCTTTACTCATCTCACTAATATTAGTAGTAAGCATACTAGTTTCAGATCTTTCTTGTTCACCATTTACAATATCCTGTTTATCTAATATATCTTCATTAAATAAAGCAGTACCTAAATTATTTCCTACGAGCTGTTTAATTTTCTTTTGAATTGCAGAATCACTTAAATCTTGTTTATAATTACTAGTTTCATTTGAAATAGATTGCAAGTTTTTTAATGTAAAATATTCTTGTAGTACAGGCTGAGACATAAATTTCAAAACAGTATCTAAAGGAACACCTGCCCTAATAAGTAACATATGAACTCCAGCTCCTGACTGTCCTGCATTAACATACATTGCAAATGGATCTTTCTCACCATCTACATACGCTGTGACATATTGCTGCATTGAACTGTTAATGTAATTTCCTGCTGTATCAAATACTCTACCTAAAGAAATAGGTTGATTCTCTAAGCCTTCAAAGTTTACTTTATACTGTGTTGGGACTGAATCAATAGGTTGTAGTTGATCTACTGATGTACCTTCTAGGTTAAATCCAAAACCAGCTCTTTGAGATTTAGCTAAATCTGTCATACTAGTAGCCACAACACCTGTACCCCCAAGTGTTTGGTGCATTTGATATGTTGTTCTAACTAAGCTTGCAATACTAAATTTATCAAATAAGTTTCCTGGTTCTCTTTGTACACCAGTAATCTTAGCATCTAACTGTGCTGTATAAATATCATAAGCTGTATCTTTTAATTGGAAAGCTCCTACTGGTGATATTAATTGAGGGAAACTAGCTTCGTTCTTTAATAAATCCTTCATACTACTTAATAGCATATTTTGTACAACATCTGAAGGTTGTTTATATACATCTTCTAGTATTTCCCACCCTTGATCTAATAAACTATTTGCTAATACTGCTTTATTTTCTGGTTTCGCAGCATTAAATGTTTTTAAATATGCATTTAATCCTTCTGCATTTGAACCAAATAATTTTACTACTGCCGCTTTAAATGAATATTCATCTCTTTGATATAATTCTGCCGGATTTTTAACTGTGGGTGATAATACAACTTTATTTTCATTATTCCTAATAATATGTGGGAAATATATAGTTAATTTATCAATGTCATAATCCATCCCAGATTTAGCAACCATTTCTTGTGGAACAATAATCGTTGGACCCATAACAGCAGGTAAGAATCCAGCTACTTTTATGAATTCTATAGAATTTAAACCTTCTGTAGGAATACGAAAAGCAATCATTTCTTTAGCCTCTTCACTTAAATCATTAATATCTATATCAACTCCATACTCTGATTTTAAATGATGAGGTAGATATACTTCCATTGCTTTAACAGTTTTACCATCTTGTTCAAATTCATAGAATTTTAATGGTCTATATCCTGGAAGATCTCTTTGTTCAAATGCTGCCATTTCTAAAGTAAATCCTAAGTCAGCTTGTACTACATTCATATTACCATTAATCTTTCTTGCTACAACTGTGTTGGTTACAATAGAATATAATAAATCATCGACTTTTTGTTTATTTGCTAGTAAGTTAGTATATGAAAGTTCATTACTAAATAATGCATCAACGGAATCTCTAACATGCTCTGGAATATCACGTTTATTCATCTCATTTAATATAGCTATTTTCATTAACTCTTTACTTATATCTGTAGCTTCAAATCCCGTAGATGTTTGTCTAAACCCTAATTTAAGGGCAAGTTTACTTTTATCTTTTTCAATCATTGCTGTATGAATAGAATGATAAGTATTATCTAAAGCCTTAAATGAATCTGTATAATCTTCTTTATTAATAAGTCCATCTTGGAATACATTCATAAATAGCATAGTAGCTGATTGTGTACCTATCCTTACATCAGATTTATCTTTAGTAGGATCTAATTGAATTCCAAAATTCTCTAATGGAAATTCCTGCATATAATTAACATCATTAGATAAGGGTATATAACTTCCATCTTGATCAAACATTGGTTCAAACTCATTCTGAGAATTTTGTTTCGCCCCTATTTTTGTTGAAGATTCAAATACCATATAATCTAAATTATTTGCAATCATATCGTCATAAATTCTATCCATTATTGTAGGGACACCTTTAAAGTTAACCAACTTAGATAAGTTAGGGTGTATAGGGTAAAGTGCAAATTTATTAAACATTTTTAAATTCATACCTCCTACCTGCATATCTGTAAATACTTGTGGTTTTAAAGGTGGGAAAATTGCTATTTCATTAGGAGCTATATTTTGCCCAGTAATAATCTTTTGATATGCTGCTTCATGTTTAGGTGACCAATTATCTGTCATATATAATACAGAGCGATAAAAATCAAAAGACACAAATCCACCCCCATCAAATATATCCATCTCTCCAAATTTATCTATAACGGCAGGAATTAAATCGTCTCTCCCCATTTCCTCTAATCTATTAACATACATACTAATATACTCAGACGATTTTGTATACTCTGCTCGAGTAACCATTCTTACAGAGTCTCTATGCACATGCTGAGAACGTTCTCCTGTAGTAGATACTGATCCACTGACAAGCTTGTTATTCATAGCTTCTAGTATATCTTGATTTACTAATGGATATACTTTTGTACCTACCATACCAGACGTACGTTTAAATATATCTGCATATAGTGCAGGATGTCCTAAGAATAGTCTTGACTGTTCTATTATACCTATTAATTGAGTATCAGATAACTTTTTAGCAACATTTTCCATAACTACTACATTAATCTTCCCATTAACTGTAGTTGCATTAGTTTTATCTGATTCTTTTAAAGTATTAAATGCATCTTGTATATGTGCATCATCAATACCTATATTATTATAATTACCATTTTTACCTTTAGTAATAAATCCATACTCTTTTAATAAATCTAATCCTTGTTTTCTTCTTTGTACTAAGAATCCCTTTATTTCTTTTTGTACAAGCTCATTAGAAAGAAATTCATTAAATTTCTTATCGTCTTGTAAAAGCTTCTCAGTATTTATATATGCTGTAGCCCCAGTTACAATTGTTGGGAAGGATAAACTATCATTAAAGAATTGTAATTTTACACCATTCTTTCTAAGCTCTGGTATTTGTTGTATTTTTGGATTATTCTTAATTTCATTAGCTGTGAGAATCTCTGCTTTTAATAGATCAGTAAGATAATCAGTCATTTCTATATCTGTTCTATACCTATTTTCACCTATTTGAATTGATCTCTCTGTTTTTTTATTACCAGTTCTAATTAATGGTGTATATCCTTCTAAGATAGATATAACATGTGCTGCTGCAATATTTCCTTGAGTTGTTCTTGATATATCAAAGCCTCTACCTTTATGTATATCTTTACCTCCTTCAATTGTTCTAATTTTA
>TARA_R110000824_G_scaffold138449_2_pt1 | contig 10569 bp, 15 predicted proteins | sample TARA_R110000824 | Tara Oceans TARA_R110000824 (sample SAMEA4397747) | marine metagenome | biome: Polar Biome; feature: [MES] marine water layer (ENVO:01000295) within the mesopelagic zone...; material: water (ENVO:00002006), including particulate matter (ENVO:01000060) such... | reverse complement strand
AGAAATTTCTACAGGTACTACAACAAAGAGCCAGTATCATTATGCTGATTGGGTCCTCGACGGCCCTATGCATGATGCTTGGGTTATTTTGAAAGAATCAATGCCCGGAACACAAGGTTATCCTGAAGATGACCCCGATACTTGCGAAATGTGTAATGGCAAAAAAATCATACACGACCCTGCTGGTGGTGGACAATGGCACTATTGCTCGCATTGTGAAGGAACAGGAATAGAACCACCAAAAGGAGAATTTGGTTATGCTGGTCCAATGGCTCATAGTGTATATCCTGATATGCCGGGATTTGCCGAAAGTTGGCAAGAAAAAAATGCAAGCGAGCCAATGAAAATTGCATTCAGACTTTTGAAAGCCCGCATGGAAATCGGCCCGCATGATGAGCAACAAGATGAATTGTTTGAGCATCTCAAAAATATCAACGGTAAACACAGCATTCGTACAAACGAAGAAGATAATTCATTCATGCTCGATGATGTGCATGACGATGATGAAGATGTAGTCCGACGACTTATTGGAAGTTACGGGCGAAATTTCGCAGACGGTAAACCCGTAGAAGAGAAACCTGAATCAAAGTATTTCTGAGGGAGCCACATGAAGTGGCTTCAATATCTCAAAGTCTTACCCCTTTTGGTAATCTATATCCTCGGGATTATCCTTTTTGGCGGAATAGTAATTCTTCTAACTCCGTTGGTGTTGTTATTTCGATTCCTCGGTGGAGAACAAATGCTTTAGGTTCTTCAAAGAATTTGTTGATTCGGGCTGAAAAAAAGCCAATAAAAAAACTAAGAATCCATAATGGGATAAAAACAACTAACCATTCAATCATTTTTTCAACATCTCCCGAAGAAGTTGCGCGCCGAAGCGAATTTTTGAAGTAGAGTCTAAATCCCAAAATGAACCACTTGCCGGTGTTCGACTTTCAATAAACGTACAAAGTTCCTTTCGACTCATACCCTGAAGGTCTTCGTCAATAGGCACACCAAGAATAGTATGGTCATTTGGATATTTTACAAATTTTTCAAGGTAACAATATACGATACCCATCGCTCGCATAAAAAATCTTAACATACAAACACCTCATAATAGCATTCCTATAAATCTCAAAACTTTGGACCACCATTCAGGCATATCCAATTCATCTTCTCCATTCATAAAATAACTTCCTGATTTCTTTTCTTTATCCACTCAAGTGCGGGAAGTAAGGAATCAGAATCAATACCACAATCGTAGCCGGGTATGTTCACTAATTTTTCGGTAGCAACATTACCACTTGAGCCGGGCATCAACGGACAACCACCCAATCCACCTATGCTGGCATCGATTTCTGTAATACCACCGGCTATTGCTTCTTCAATAAGAGCCATCGCTCTTTTTTCATTTTTAGGTTTATGATGAAGATGCAAAGCAAAATCTGCTTTGAAGTCTTCAGCATACTCACATATTTTTTGTATGTCATTTTTTGTCGCCTGTCCTATTGTATCACAAAGGACAACCGTATCTCCAAGAAGCGAGGCTTCCAGTATTGATTCGTATATTTTATCATCAGGAATTTTTCCTTCAAAGGGACAACCAAAGATTACAGAAAGATAAACACGAACTTTGCTATCAGGAATTCTTTCAAGCATTCTCAGATATTCTGTCATCGCTTCTGTTTTCGTTCGACCGAGATTTCTCTTATTGAAAGCCTCGGATGGAGAAAAAAATATGTTAAAATTTTCCACACCAACAGAAAGTGCGCGGTCTAATCCTTTCTCATTTGGAATCAGCACTGAAAAATCGCCGTAGTCTGCTACCTCTTCAAAAACAGCCGCTGAATCAGCCATTGAAGGTACTATTTTTGGGTGAACAAATGACCCAACTTCCATGTCCGTCAAACCTGCATTCGCTAAACTGCGAATCAGTTCAATCTTTTCTTGTGTACCTACAGTGAATGGAGCATTTTGAAGACCGTCCCGAGGACCCACTTCGTAGATGTTGAAATCACGCACAAGCCCGGATAGAGTGGTGTAGAATTTAAAGTGGTAGGTATCTTCAGGTAAACTTACTGTCAAGGTATGTTTATTGGTTCACGCCTCGGTTGCCTGTAATCTACCATCCGGGTCCCTCGCCTTACTTGCGGGAACGGATAATCATCTTCGGGTTCAGTTGGACCTTCAGGCTCCAATCCCAATTCTTTTTGTTGCCTTAATTGTTTATAATCTTCCAAACTTTGTTGCGTTAATGCTCGTGGTTTAGCAGCCATTTGCCGATTAAACTCATGTGCTTCTTCAATACTCATGTTGGCTAAAGCACTATTTGGGTCTTGTCTTGCAACTCTCATATCACCAAGAGGGGAGGCGTGTTGAAGTTGCTCTTGTTGGGATTCAGGGTCAGGAAAATCCATGTCTAAATTTTTACCTGTTTGACCGTAGCCAACACCACCACGTTCTTCCCAACCGCCCGCTTTTAAAAGCGCCCATGCTGATTCAAAAGCACTCATTTTTCCCACGGGTGACCACCGCCATCATTCGGACTAAACCCGTGTATGCCTTCCATTTGTTCTCTACGGGCGTATAACTGTTGTAGTTCTGCTTCCAATTGTTGAATTTGCGCCCGAATTTCGGCTATTTGTTGACTACTTGTGTCGTATGGTTGCGGTCGTTGGGTGTGGTCGTAGGGGCCGGGTTGTGGATGGATGCGTTCATATGGATTCGGCTGCTCTTGAGGGTCACCGGGCTGCTCGCCGTAGGGATTTGGTGATGGTAGTGGTGGTGATGGTAGTGGTGATGATGGTGATGGTAGTGGTGGTGGGTATAATCCGCGTGGTCGCTCATTCGGGTTTTGGTGGTCGTATGGACCCTGCTTGAGTATATCCCAAGCCCGATGAAACGGTTGCGCCATGCTGCGACGAAGAAGCCTTGTCAAATATACGTGCCGGTTTGTTTCACTCATACGTCGAGTTGGTCAAAACCACATCCTTGTCTATCATTACAAATGATACTATGCACATTGTGTGGCTCTATACCGTGTTTATCCAAATCTGCCATCATACCGGGGTCTGCGAGGTCACCTTCGTTGATACGTTGCGCTTCTCCACCGCATTGAGGACATTGAACCGGCTCACCTTTGAGGATAATCCATGCTTGCTTGAACGGCGAGGCCATGCTTTTCCGAAATGGCCCGAACAAATATACTTGTCGCTGGAATTTAGCGGCGCTAAATTTTTTTGCTTTCAAAATTTTTTTGTTGGAGCGCTGCGTGTGGTAAAGAAGCGCTAAATTCAACGTTAAATTCCCATTCCTCCGGCGAAGGGTGGCGCTAAATTAGCAGTTGCCCGGTCTATAGGTGGTCTATAGAACGTTGTACTGCGGCCCTGCCACGCATCGTCGTTGCATACGTCGTTCTATAGCAATCCTCTCTCGCGCATGGTCTTGGGTCGGCTTCTATAGACGCTCGGATTAGCGCGTCGCGCTAATACTCGCTGCTTCGATTCTATAGACCGCTTCTATAGCGCAAGCGTCTGCAATCGGCAGCGGTCGGGCATCTATAGGTGCGTCTGATTGAAATCCCAAACCCCTCTCACATGACACCGTTTGTAGTCCCACCCATATGGGTGGCCTATGCCACCCTCCATGTAACACGCTAATTGACCGAGTTAAATTGGCCTCGCGCATCGTAGTCAATACCACCTTGACGATGCCGAAAATCCGTTTCTTATTTAAACCAACAGTAGGTTAGTAGGTGGAGAAGATTGAAATGCCAAACAATGCAGACAACAGCCCCAAGCCCGTAACTGACCGTAGCCAGCCCTACCCTGAGCAGATGGCACAACTCGCAAGCGACTTGCTTGCGTACCTTGTGTCCGGGAGCAAGGCGCCGTTCACGACCTACCAAGACCTCTCAGGCGATTGGCCTGAACACACGACCGACCTTCGTTCGTACACCCGTGCCCAAGCCGGTGCGGCTGCCAAGCGCTTCGTCGTAACTGCCGGCAACTCAGGGCAGAAGAACACCGAGTTGCTCCCGTCCAAGCCTACGGTTGCAGGTGCGATTGAGGCCCTCAAGTCCACCTACACGGTGACCGCTGGCAAGCACAAGAACGTCGTTCGTTACCTCGTCCTTCACGGTATGGGAGTGGCACGCCGCAACTTCAAGCGCACAGCCAAGCAAGACGCGAATGCGCTTGCACTGACCCTCGCAGCCGAGTCCGGCGGTGTGTACTTCGCAGCCGGCGTCGAGGACAAGGACGGCAACCCCCGTCCGTTCGCTTCCACTGAACTTGCTTGCAAGGCATGGGCGCGCCACTCGGACAACTACGGAGCCGATTGGTGGGTCGGTGAAGACAAGAAGGCAGGTCGCCCGAGCAAGGCAGCGGTTCTCAGTGAGGCCGTCACCCACGTGACTCAGGGACCACTTGCCTGAGTACACCCACACCAGCACACACACACCCCCTGCGTGGGGCGCTTCGGCGCCCCCGTGGGGGGCTTTTTTTATTTCGATTTCCTATTTAGCGCGACCCGTGCGGGGCAGCGTGCGCCGCTGCGGTATGCTATTCGCATACCTTGCGTCAAATGGCACGCCACCCATATGGGTGGAACGCACGTAAAATATCTTGATGACTCCGAGCGGACGCGCCAACCATATCCCTCACTCTTAACCACGCGCATCATGATGATGACCTCTCATCTATAGACCATCGACTCACGCGAACTGATTCGCTGTCCTCTTACACGTAAGGCGTTGACGACTACTACAAGTCAGGGCTTACTTACACCACAGTTCGACCAATGACCATAGAAAGAACCACACATAGTACATGGTGAATCTCGATACTGATACACATCGGTTGTCACAACTTCCTTACGCTTACGTGGCTTGACAATATCAACTGCTTCATCAAGTGGGTGTCCCTTCTCAATGAACTGTATCACACGCCTTGCCATCTCATCCGAGTCTATCCATTTCTCCAACGTGTTTGGTGTCATGTTCTTTGGAATGTGCTTACCCATAACCCACGGATAATGGTGCCAACCTTAAGCGATGCGGTGGTCCAAATGCAAAACGAACCACCCGTAACACGTTTACTGCGCCCCTGTTTGTACCACCGAGGCTGACTCATAAATCATGACGACTCACTACCCCACTCACTATTTTGAGTCAACCCCCCACCACTCAACTCAACTCACTATACCCTTAGTAGTATACTATGTATTATTATTAAGAGAGTATGAGTTATGATGAGTCAGGCACCTCGCCTCAAAATCATGAGGCAACCAATGATTCATCATGAGTGATGAGTCTGATTTCCATCAACCAAAACCGATGGACTGAGCCATTTCTTATTTAAACCAACAGTAGATTAGTGTTTGAGAGTGAAACCAATGAGACAACAACAAGCGAGTGCTTTTGAGAATGAGTATTTCTTCAAGAAGGTAGCCAACATGAATGGAATGAAAGTGAACAGACTATGTGTGCGCCGTGTGATGAAAGGCACAAGCCTCGCACTTAACGTAGGCCAAGCCTTACCAAGTGGGGTGAGCGAATGAAAGCAGCACAAACAGATACACAGGGACCAATGAAGACAGCACGGCTAGTAACTGACGCAATCATTGAGCGTCTTGATGTCAAGGTCATAGCAGGTGAGTGGGTAAACATCAACGCAGTTCGTCGTGAACTACACGCACTCGTTACTGAATACGAACTGAACCTCAAGACTATGTATGACCTATGCGACAGTTATGAACAGATGTTTGTAGACGCAATCGAGGGGATAGGTGAGGAAGAATGAGTGCAGAAAGTTTGGAAGACCTGTTCATGGTTGCGGAAGGTAGAACGTTTGCCAACATGGAAGAGTACCTTATGCACATCAATGCAACATTGATGGATGAGTTAGCGGCGACAACTGCTTGCTTAGAGAGTGCAGAGTATGAACTCGACTTACTACAATCATTACATGAGGGCGAGGTAGCACTCAATGCCAACGCGGTTGCGTCCCTCTACAAAATGATTGAACAACTTGAGGGTGTACACCCTCTACTAAACAAGGAGGAATGAACATGGATGTAAGACTACGTGGAACAGCAGACTATCCTCACATATACTCACGGTGTACAACGTGCAACCGAATACACAAGGTCAAGGAGGCTTGCCCATGAACATCTCTACGCTAACTACGGCCACAGGTTTTTGGGGTTGCTCCCCGTTGTTTCTCCTGTGCGCTGTAGTTATGCAAACGCTAACTGCGGCCACGGTTATAGTAGGGTTTGGTTTCCCCTACACCTCCACCGTGCGCCGCAGTTATGCACCACTCAAGGAGGCTGAAGAATGAGCATCACCACACAAACAGTTCACACCATCATACGGAAACTCGTATCATACGGTGCGCCCGACGCGAAGGATAACGAAGGACCGAACAAACCTGATTGGCCTTTCTTCTCACGTATAGCATACCAAGATACCATCGCAGAGCATGAGTTCATTGAAGCAGCGACTCGCTTTCACAAGTACCGCAACACACAGTTGCCTCGTATCCTACGTGAGTTAGGACTTACTGACTTAGCACGGGATGTAGGCAAGACACTTGAACAACTCAAGATACAGGGCGAGGCAGCAAAGAAAGTTCAGCGCAAGCAAGCCAAGCATGATGCTGCGGTATCATCAGCCGAACAATCATTGGCAAAATCATATCGCATGGGCGACCACGCCTTGACACAAGGTGCCATCAACAAACTGATTGAACTTGGTTGCACTGATGCACGGATAGAAGAGGCAAAGAAATCCGCAGCGCAGACAGCAGCCGAGTGGGAGGCAGCAACCATCAGACTCAAGACAATCAAGAGTAAGATTGTCATAGACAAATGGACAAACAAGTGGGGCAAGACAACAGAGACAGAACGCATTGGTCTTATCTTCTCGTTCAACCAAGAGATAAACGCACTCATCAAGAAAGCGGCTCCCTTCCCCGGCTCCAAGTTCGATGGCTCACTCAAGTTGTGGACAATCAAGAATGACAAGGCCACCATTGTGGCCGTCATCAATGCCATCGAAACCTTCGGTTGGTATGTGGATGACCACCTGAAAGGATTGGCCGAGGTTGCTATAGAACAGGTGACCAAGACGCAGAACAACAAATCATCTATCACTCTTGAGAAGAATACTATGCTCGTTGTCAAGACACCGTACTTGGCTAACCCACAAGAGAGAACCGCACTCATGAATCTCATCAAAGGAACTGATGGGCGCAAGTGGAATGCTGACCGCAAGGTATGGACTTTCAGTATCGCACAAGCGGGTGACTTCATGGTACGCTTGGAGAAGTTACTAACCAACAATGGTACGGGGGTGATGGCGACCGCCCTCACGGAACTCAAGACAAGTCTTCAGTCCATCAAACAAGTGGACACTTACTTACAGCAGCGAGCAGAAAGGATTGCCATCAGTGGTGCTGCTACCTTGAACGACGAGGAACAAATCGCTAACATGAAAGAGCAGTTCGATAGTACCTTTCCCGAAGGGATGGAACTCTACCCATTCCAATACGTTGGTGTTCAGTTTGCTGAACTCTCGGGTGGGCGGTGTCTGATTGGTGACGACATGGGTATTGGTAAGACCATCCAAGCCATCGCTTACTGTACTCTGAACAGCAACCTTTGGCCCGCACTCATTGTATGCCCTGCGTCCGTGAAATACAATTGGGCTAAGGAACTACGAACATGGTTGCCTCAAGCCACGACGTTTGTTGTGAAGAACGGCAAGACCGACATACCTGAAGGGCAAGACTTCGTGGTTATCAACTACGACCTGATGAAGAAACAACTACCGAACCTTCTCAAGTACGGCTTCGACATTAGCATCTTCGATGAGTCGCACTACCTCAAGAACAAAAAGACACAGCGCACGCAAGCATCACTAACCGTAGCGGAAACAACTGAATCAGTTCTCTGTCTTACAGGTACAGCGATTACCAATAGACCATCCGAGTTCTTCACCACTCTCAATCTTCTTCGACCTGCCGAGTACCCTTCCTTCCATACCTTTGGTGTCCGGTACTGTGCAGGGGCGCAGGTTCACATTGGTCGAGGCCGTTATGCTTGGCAGTACAAGGGTGCTTCAAACACAGACGAACTTCATGAGAGGACACGCGACTTCTGTATACGCAGACTCAAGAAAGAAGTGATGGAAGAACTACCCGACAAGATACGCAGCATCCACACTGTTGACCCAACAGCAGCAGACCTTCGTTCATACAAGGAATGCCATGACGCATGGATGACTGAGTATCAGCAGCATCAATCAAGAGGTTCCATGCCCGCAGGGTTTGTACTCAATATGCTCACCGACCTTCGCCATCAGTGTGGACTACTCAAGGTCAACTCAACTGTTGCATGGGTCAAAGAGTACAAGGAACTCAACCCCGACACACCGTTGGTTATCTTCTTCCATCACAAAGATGTAGGTGCTGCGCTCATGGGTGAACTGAAGAAGAACTACAACATCGCGGGTATCGTTGGTGGTACTGCTGCCGAAGTACGACAGCAAAGAGTCGAGCAGTTCCAAGCAGGTACGCTTGACATACTATGTTGTTCCACTCTCGCAGCGAAGGAAGGTATCACTTTGACAGCAGCGGACACAGTAGTGTTCGTGGAACGTGAGTGGGTTCCGGGTTGGGAAGAGCAAGCCGAGGACCGCATCAATCGTATTGGTCAGGACTCAGACACAGTGTGGGCTACATACATATCAGTCAAGGGAACCATTGATGAGAAGTTCGACCGAGTGATTGAAGAGAAGCGCAAGGTTGTCAAGGCCGTGCTTGATGGTGGTGACTTGGATGAGCGAGCAGGTATCGTGGCGGCTCTCATCGAGAGCATGATAGAGAGCGGCGACCTACCATCCGACTTCGGTAAGAAGGCAACCAAGAAGCCAAAGGAAGTGATTGAATGAGATGCAAAAGATGTGGAAAAACAATAAACAACAGGCATTCGGATTGGGCTAAACGACATATATCTGCTATCATATGTTGTATGTGTGAGGAAGTGATTGAATGAATACGATAATTGATACAGAAGAGATACACGCTTTCAAGCGTGGCATAGCAGATGGCTTGGAGATTGGTAACAGCAACCCCGACGAAAGAAAACTATGGACATCATACTACTACAAGCGTGGTTATGAACATGGTGTCATGCTTTACTGTGAGTTGAACCCCGAGGAAGTGATTGAATGAGTTACATATTCCTTCCCAAGTATGGCCCTGACCACCCGGCTGAACATGGGTTGGTTTGGTGTGAGTATGATGGGTGGGTGCAAGGTTGGTTCCCAACCTGTGCCGATGTGTATGCGATGGAACACTACGGAGGGTGATTGAATGACTCGGGATTACTCCGACTGTGAATCGTGTGGTCGCTCGCTTACACGTTGGCCCGACGGCCGGCCCGCGTATTGGGGTGGCTGGCGCAACAACGATGGCTCTAAACATGGTGCGAAAGTGTGCCTCAATTGTTACGAACCGAGGGGGTGGTTTCGATGAAGATAGTCAAATGCCTTTGGTGCGAACATGATATGGATTCACCTAATGGTGAAGAGTATTGTTGCCCTGAATGTAGGGCATTCGGAAACGGTTGGGCCTGATACACGTAAGCGTGATAGTCTCATTTCGGTACGTTCTTAAAGGACACATGAGTGTCCTTATCCATGTGGCGCACTTGTACAAAGGAGGATTGCAATAAGCAATTCAAACAAGGCGGTACACGGATGACCAGATGGTGTCCCGATTGTAAGGTCGAAAAGAAGAAAGGAAATCACGCCCGTTGGGACAAATTAAGGAAGGAAGAAGGACAAGCGACTGTATCATCTCGTACATGGGATAAATGGGGCAGAGTATCTTCAAGCACACTTCATGAGCAACTAAAAGAATGTGGATTTTGTAAAGAAGAGTTTAGCCCACGCCATATCAATCTAAGATACTGTAACCCCTGCCAATCAAGAGGCGAAGACACAGTAGCACATCGAAACGATAGGGTTGGTGGTATCAGTCTTGTTACGCATAAATCTTGTAACGCTTGTGGAGAAATGTTCTGGAAGTTAAAAGGAAATACAACAACATCGTGGTGTAGCGATTCGTGTAAAGAAATGCTCAGAATGCATCACAATTGTTTGTTCTGTGGTGAAACAATCTCGCCTAACCAAAAGATAACATCGAGACTTTGTACCAGTAAAAAATGTACATCGTCTTACAAAACAATTGAGCATCTTAGAGATGACAGGGATGGGAAGTTACAGGGTACTTTACACACACCGCAATCACGATTCAATGTAGCGAAAAGATTGAATGCGTGTCAGGAAATCCTTGATGAGTTTAACCCAACTAAGGGAGTGTCGTAGTTGAAGTGTCCGAAGTGTAAGACAGTGGGATTCTCTCTCATACACTATGAGAAACCACCCGCGTACAGAAAGGTAGCAAAGGCAATTTTACAATGCAAGAAGTGTAGATACAAGGAGGTATTCGGTAGATGAAAGGAATAGATAATTGGGACGAAGCAAGACGGACATACAAACGCGGACAGATGGTGAGGTTG
>TARA_R110000824_G_scaffold82768_2_pt1 | contig 10572 bp, 18 predicted proteins | sample TARA_R110000824 | Tara Oceans TARA_R110000824 (sample SAMEA4397747) | marine metagenome | biome: Polar Biome; feature: [MES] marine water layer (ENVO:01000295) within the mesopelagic zone...; material: water (ENVO:00002006), including particulate matter (ENVO:01000060) such as...... | reverse complement strand
TCAAGGTCCCACTGGTGGAGATGGAAGTCCGGGATCACCCGGTGGCCCGGGAAGTCCCGGAAGTCCCGGCGGCCCCGGTCCTACAGGTCCTACAGGTCCCACTGGTCCAAGTGGTGGCCCTCCCGGCCCTGCTGGAAATCAAGGTCCTCAAGGTGGTGGCGGTACGGTCGGAACTCCCGGAACTCCCGGCGGTCCCGGTCCTCCGGGTCCCGGCGGCGGTCCTCCGGGACCCACAGGCCCCTCTGGACCCTCTGGACCACCCGGAAGCGGCCCTCCCGGCCCTCCCGGAAGTGATGGTAGCCCCGGTGGTCCCGGTGGCCCCGGTCCTACAGGACCTCCGGGCAGCAAATTTGCCATTATGGATCTTCTTCAAAAACCGCGTGGTCTGTTCTGTACAGAGATGCCAGAAGCGAGATTTGAAGATATAGTTACCTTCATACTGGGCGATACATGGACCGAAGTAGATATTGACCCGCTGTTTGTTGATTCCTGTGAAGCAGGCTCTATCCGAGCTATCAGCTTGGTATCCAGCAAGTGGGCTCCCTTGGGTGCTTTTGTCGAAGATGATAAGTTGTATGTACATCACAAGGAAGACAGCAAAATTGAGGAAGAGGTAATTGTGACAGTTAAACTGTCTGGGATTAGACGAGGAACGAAGGATCGATTCCCCGTATTCAGTGAAGAGCAAATGGAGGCTAACAACAGATTCTGGTCGTCGGCATATGAGTGATAAATACCGCCTGATTATTCGCCATCGTTGGGCACTAGGGGACACAGTTTTACTGACAGGACTCGTGCGAGACATCCACCGAGCCTACCCTGACCAATACGAAATAATGGTGGATACTAACTTTTCTAATGTCTGGTGGAACAACCCATACATTACGAAGTTTGAAGAGAAAAGCCTCCCTCGCCCCACGAGAGTTGAAGTCGGGTGGGGTGATGGTATTCGCTGGAATGGTTATGCCCGTCACGGCAATAACCAAAAAGAGATGAAGCACATTCTTGCGTGGTATCATTATGACTTTGAGAAAAAGACGGGGATTAATGTTCCTGTCACAGATCCATACCCCGATTTACATTTCTCTCAGGATGAACGTCGCAGGCGTATCCAAGGGCGTTACTGGGTGATACTGTCGGGCGGTAAACTTGACCTTACAAACAAGCATTGGCACGCACACCGGTATCAGGAAGTAATTGATCGTCTGCGTCCTCACGGTTTGTCTTTTGTGCAGTGCGGGGCAACGCACAGTAAACACATTCATCCGCCGTTAGATGGCGCGCTCAACATGGTTGGGCAGACTGACAACGTGCGTGACTTGTGGAATATAATACTTCATGCTGACGGGGTGCTTTGTCCTGTGACGGGCGCTATGCACATTGCAGCAGCGCTCAAACGTCCGTGTGTCGTAGTGGCTGGAGGACGTGAGGAGCCGTGGTTTGAGGCGTACGTTGACAACTTTAAGGCGTTTGGCGAGGCAGCTAATTCTGTTCCTGTGCCGCACAAGTTCTTGCATACGATTGGGATGCTACCTTGCTGCGACATACAGGGTTGCTGGAAAAAACGTGTCGTTCCTTTGGATCAACGAGACTTAAATCAAAAATCGTATACACTATGTAGAGCCCCCATACGTCCAGTGGACTCACATCCCGTCCCTGAATGTATGCACTTAATTACTGTGGATCATGTGGTAGAAGCAATTATGGACTACTACGATAAAGACGTACTTCCCCCAATTGGCGAGCCCACGGGAAAATACCGACAAAAAGAGGAAGAGACGAGTCCTCTGGTGAAACCCGAAGTCTTGAAGAGTGACGGACCTGCGGATATCGTAATTCCCAATGTGGAAATACGACAAGGACCGATTTTAACGCCTCCTCAAGTCATTCGAGAACCGTCTGTACCTAGCATTACTCAGAAGGTATACCAAAAAACTCACCCTATTGAGACAACTACAACCATAGCGCAGATTGATCCTACTCCCTCTGTTCCGGCATTGAAGAATTTGAACAATCCTATCGTAGGCGGTAAGTACACAATTTTTGTGCTTTGTTACGGTGACCACTTTGACATAGCAAAAAAATGCCTAGATAGCATCATAAAGTCTGTTCCTCCTGAAGTCATTGATTTACGGGTGGGGTGTAATCAGGCTTGTAATTCTACGCTTCAATATCTGAAGCGGCTGCCAATCACCAAAACGTATATTCACACTGGAAATGACAAGAAATATCCTTTGATGCGGGAGATGCTTTGGGATTCTAAATGCCCCATCAATACAAGGTATATGATTTGGTTTGACGACGATGCTTATGTCAAAGACCCTCGTTGGTTGCAATATTTAACAAATGCTATTGTTGCAGGGCATAACGAAGGTCAACGCATGTACGGCATTAAACTGTTTCACGACCTGAACATGTATAATAAGAGTGGACATCAGGCTCAAAATTGGTTTCACAGCGCCGAATGGCACAACGGAAGACATTTTCGAGTGAGAAATAGCAACGGTGAAGCCCCCAATGGTAGCGTTATTGATTTCGCCGTTGGTTGGTTCTGGGCTTTGAATACAGAGGCGATGAGGCAAGCCAACATTCCGGATGTTCGACTAAACCATAATGGTGGTGATATCACAATTGGTGCTCAACTACATCAAGCTGGTTTTAGCCTGAGTCAATTCAACAAGGGCAAAGTTATGGTTCACACACCTAAAAAAGAAGAGGGAGGTCGTCGTGTGGGGGGATATGAAGAATCGTTCCCGTGGGCGGACTCAAACAGCGCTTTTGCGAGAACATATCAACCATGAATCGCGTTGAAAAGTTTATACTCGAACACAACATGCTTTACCAGATTCTGGCTGATCCATTATTCTGGGAAGCTGTTCCAGAGTTTGCCGCGTTTAAAGACGAGGGCGAAGCGGCTCATTTTTTTGCGTTTGAACGTCTAATGAAGCCCCGAGAAGTTGTTCCGGGTTGCGTGGGTTGTACAAGTTTACGTGCCAGTCTTCAGCCTATACTTACCGCAATGTCTGATGACATAGCTCGCTGGGCGCAGGAAGACGTATCTAAACTAGACAATTTGATTTCGTATATCACGAAAAGAAGAGGCTTTCGTCCACAGCCTATTGTGGTGTATCATAAAGATAATCGGGGCGTAGTTCGTCCTGTTGAGTTTTAGGGGATCACGGATGACAACTAGACGTATTAAGTTAACTCGCTACGCTGCTGAGAATATCAATTACACTTACTACGGTGCTTACCGTATGAAGGTTGCGGTAACTGATGTTGAGGGTGATGACTTAGATAAGTACGTGTTTATTTACCAGCGTAAATCACCTAGTCCCTACACCGGCAGCAGCTGTGATGAATTTTGCGCTGTTGTAGGTCCTAGTCAACTAGGGGATGTTCCTGCTGGTGCCCCTGACCCTGACAAAAACTGGCCGTTTTATCGGTTAGATTATGTGGAACTAGACTTCATGTCCGCAGAGCAGGCTGAGCAGGCATGGACGGAAATTCAAGCAGAAGTTTGTCGCCTTGTTAGCGCTATGGATGACTTGGAAAAACTTCAGGCTGTTTCGGATGTTTGGTGCCCTTCCGCGCCTGATCCTAGTTCCCAATCCGAATCTAGTAGTTAATGTTGTAGTGGAGAAATTAATGGCGGTTGAACCTAGTCCCCCGGTTAAGAAATTAATCATATTGGAAGAAGGTCTCATTGTGGGGCTGTCAAACAATTCACAATATGTAAATGCGTTTCCATTTTTAAACGCAGTAAAAAAGCTTACGAATGCTCGCCGTGGTGGTTGTGGTAAATGCGGGACCGCAGCCAAAGAACGCGCTAGTATTATGCAATCTGCTAAGCAAGCTATTGTGGCACTTAGCGGGGATAAGAAGAGAGAACTTAAACGACTACTCAATACTGAGAAGGTTCAAATCAAGTACCGAACTGGACAAAAAGTCGTTACTCATCAGTTCTAAATTTTGACCCGAAATGTGTCATTATATAGTGGAAGGCCTTTAGCTTTCACAACTAGAATTTTGGTCCCAATCCAAGGAGGGAAAAATGGCCATTGAAATCTACGTAACGACACCGTTACCGTCATCCCTACCACCAGTAGCAGCTGACGCTGCATGTAACGTGGTAGTACCGGGAGTTCCGTCGTCGTATGACGACGACCAAAGCGACGACGAGAGGACTCCCTACCTTCCGTAGTGAAGGTTATGAACCTCCTGAGCACCCCGGAACCGTCCGGAAAAGAGAAGCTCAGAAAAGGGAATTATTTTAGTGGGGCCCCGGCAGGTAGCAATACTTGTCGGGGCCCCTTTTTCATTACATCAAGGAAGAAAAATGAGTAAATCAGAAGAAGTCAAATCGGCAGTTCTTTGTGGAATTGCCTTCATCATAGGCGTACTTACAGTCGTCGCCTTCAACTAAAGGAGAGCAAGGATGCTAACCGATATCATGAATGGGGATAACGATCTCGCAGGCTATATGCTTGCCGCTGCCCTCACACTACCTGCTGGTTGGATCACCATGAAGGTGCTCGACTGGTGGGATAACCGATAAGGAACCGCTTATGTCTATCTGTATAGGCTTTGGGATCGGGTTCGCTCATGTGCTGTTCTTTGTAGCACTGGACAAGGTATTACCCAGAATAGGAGAAAAGTAATATGCCCATGGATTTTCCTGATATGGCAAGTTTGACAAGTCGAGCCACGCAGCGAGACTTCCGTCAGCCCCACGAGGGCGAGACGGAGGTCCAGTTTCGGGCCGCATTCGCGGACTTCATGAAGCCCATCGACTTGGTGGAGAGTATGGAGATTCGCACGTCACGAGGCTGGGACAACATGAACGAGGTGCAAACCACCGAGATGTTGGCCCAGCAGGTTGGCGGGTATGGAGAGTTGTTTAAACTCCACATAGCCGCTGAAAAGATGGTCGATAAGGTCATCGAGGAGGAGAACGACTAATGTGGTTCTTGAAGACCATCACGATGTTCGTTGTGCTGCCGTTCGCTTTTCTGTTTTTGGCACTTTGTGCCACTGACGAGAGTGTCGTCGGTGCGTTTCTGTGTATCGGTGGTATGTTCGCCCTTGAGGCGTGGACAGAAGGAGGTGCTTGATGATTGATCTGAGTCACCTGTCTGACGCGGAGCTTAAACAGGAGCTTCAGCGTGTGGCTGATGAAGAGGCCAAAGTGGAAACAGCTTCTGCATGAAGCCGAGGACTGTAGCTCAATGGTTAGAGCAGCGAACTCATAATTCGTTGGTTGCAGGTTCGAATCCTGCCAGTCCTATTGAAGAGTAGTCCCCTTGGCCAAGCAGCTAAGGCACCCAGTAGGTTCCTGATCCTGTACCGGAGTGTTGTACAACACAATGGGTAAAGATCAGGCCTAACATCTGGGAGATCCCGGCGGTCTAGAGTCTTGTACAAGACTCTAGTAGGGCCTGTACAGCCCTTGTACTCACCGCGTTTCACCGCTTAGGTGATTCGGTGCAAATCCCGGAGGGGGCAGCATATACATGTAGGTGGCAACGTGTCACTGAATAACGAGGCGTCAGAGCGGCTTTCAGCCGTAAATCTAACCACGCCTACAAGCCCCTCACGGGGTGGAGATTATAGGGTTAGTAGCTCAAAAAGGGCTCCTTTTGTGAGACGTGAAAACACCTAAATTTCGGGTGTTTTTGCGTCATTATTACATGAAAGGAATCCTTAGTATTCCTAGGCCCCTTTTTGGGCCATTTCAACCTTTATTTCCTAGGAGGGAATTATGATAGTTACAACAAGTAGTGGCGCAAAGTACGCTGTTTCTCCGTCCCCGAAGGGACTGGAATACAGCATCATCCACTCGGACGACGCCGACCGGATCGGTCACAGCGGCATGTGTATTGCCGTTTTCGACGACCGAATCCCGTTCGTCGAAGCCACCGTGAAGCTGGCCACCGAGGGCCGTTTCTGCGTGGGGTACAACGCCAAGGGCGTTCGAACCCTGCGGCTCGACCCGGCGAAAGTGATGAAGGGCATGCGCCTCGTCAATCGTCTGGGGTTGCGTTCTACCACTATCGTCAATGTGGCGTAGTGGCGGATTTGTTCATCCTGACCCCGCCCCCAGAAGTTTAGGGGGTGGGGTTATTTTCACTAGAGCGTTGTCTTCCCCAAGACGATGCTTTGTCATGGACCGGGGACCCGTGAAAGGGGTATTAGTTATGAGTAGTATTTCAACAAGTAAAGCGATCTTTGATGTGTCGCGCTTTTGCAGTCAGATCTCCTCCGATTTCGAAGGGACCACTACTGTAGGAAGCAAAGTGACGGATGTGGATACGTTCATCAAGATTTTGACAGGGGCAATGGCATCCCACGACCCGTCTAAGGACGAGGTGGAGGGGCAGCACTATGTGCAGCTCCCTCTTTCCGGCGAACTTCTGAACTCCGTCTCCTGCGGCGTCGGAGAACGCTTTGGCCGCACCGCTGCTGATTACATCCCACGCGACCACCGTGGCGTGGTGGGCGCTTATCTGAAGCGAGAGTTTGCGCTTCCGGTAAGTAAGGTGGCTGTGATTGTCTATACGCTGGAGGCCTATGCCGCCGATCCAGATGTTTCGGACGAAGAAGTCCAGCGTGTGACGGACTTCTTGGTAGCGAAGGGCGACCCTTATGTGATCGTCGCGGTACTGGCTTCCTACGGCTCCGAGTCGCCGCTTTCACCTCGGCGGTTCGTTGCCAACTTTGCGGGCAACAACGTGATGCAGCAGAGACGCGACTCGATTGAGGCGGGGATCGCTGACTTGTCAGACTCGATAGCCTCTTCGGTTGCATCTGATGCGTTGCGTCTCATCTTCGAAGAAGCTGCGGAAGTGACGGAGTATGATGAAAAATACTGCGTCGTGGCAGACTGACCTCGAAAGGAGGCTCATGATGAAGAAGTCGCTGATTTTGATCCGTGGATTGCCCTCCTCAGGTAAATCCACGTTGGCATGGCAAGAACTCCTAAACGTGCCGCAGTCGTTTGAGGCGGACGATTACTTCTATGTTGATGAGGAGTATAAGTTCGATCCCACCAAGCTGGCAGATGCCCACAAGGACTGCCAAGAACGGGTGATGAAGGCTATGAAGACCGGAGACGAAAACATCATAGTCTCCAACACCTTTACACAAAGGTGGGAGATGCAGCCCTACATCAACCTAGCCGAGAAGTTCGGCTGGAAGTTGGTCGTCATTGATCTCTTCGACGGGGGATGTGACGACGCAGAACTCCACGAAAGGAACGTACACGACGTTCCGCTCAAAACTTTTGCTCACATGAGGAAGAATTACGAGCATTCGTGGAGTACAGGCAACCCGATCCCACCGTGGGAACGGGAATCCAAAGAGTAGCAGGGGCGGTTTGAACGTAGGGAAGTGCTCGGTAAAGAAGGGCATTCTCTTCACATCAACACGCATACTGTTCTGGGGATGATTCGGTTTTGACTCACTGTAAGGCGTGCAAGCGCACAGTTGAGGACGAGGGTTCGAATCCCTCCATCTCCATTAGCAACACACTCGACCTCGGAGGTCGAATAGCCCACGCAGCTTCCCCGGCTGTGTGGGCTTTTTCCATTAGTGGGGATGTCAAAGGAGACAGGAAATGACAGACAAGAGAGAGAAAATGACGACAATGCCAGAGATGGCTGCCCAGTGTGCAACACCTGATTGCAAGCAGACACACCACCCGCATAGGTTCCCGGTAGGCTCCGGACCTTTCTGCGGTGAATGCCAAATGGTGAGTTTGTGGTCGGCTGACGCCGCCACAAAGAGGCAGCTCGGGATCTACCCGAGTCGGGAAACCGGAAACCATACCGTTGAGGGTATTGATGCTATTCAGGCGGGCAACCGCAAGAAAGCTAACCAGCGACGGGCAAGAGAGATCGCCAACGAAGCAAACAGTGGCGACGCATCAATTGGTGCAGAGGTCACGCGATTAATGGGTGATTTTTCTGCGGGAGGTCAAGTGGCTGCGAAGTTGCTCAGCCCCGAGCAACTGGCCAGAGTTGTTGACTCGGCCCTTGACCTTGATGCAAGTTCGGCGGAAAGTCGCAGCTTTGACGCTGCTGACGCCTAATCTAATCACACTTTTAAAGGAGTATTTAATATGGCGACGGTACTTGAACAACAACCCGACACGGGTGAAATCTTGGAAGCAATTGACACTCCAGATTCCATACCGCAGGGCGGGAACTTGAAAATCAATCGTCGCAAGAACAAGGGAGAATTCGTTGAGATCAGCATTGATCCTGAACGACTTTTTCCGATTGCTATGAAAGCTTTGTTAGGGGCATGTTTCACCGTTGAAAGCGGTGCAGACTTGACCCTTGACTTTCTTGCAGAGGTCCAACGGAGGAATAAAGATGTTTTTCCGAAGGATGAAATGGTAAGGCTCCTCGCTGAGGCGTTAGAGCCATTTAAAGGCCGCATCACGTATGGAGGTCCCGGCGTCTTCGCCGGTGACAAGCTCCTAAACTACATGCGGCCCGAAGCGAAAGAAAGGTCATAAGAATGACCTATAGTCCTGCACGGAGCAGGCAGTAAGGTACTGAGATGTGTACAATGTACAATCTCAGCCTATCTGTCATACTCCGTGTAGGGCAAAATGGGGTTGGATTAGCATTTGTATGCTTGACCTTCCCCTTTAGCTATTAGAGAATAAACTGTCATGTCACCTCTACTTGAAGGAAAAAATTATGGGTCTGTTTGTCCGAGAAGATCTTACTAAGTTCGCAGATGATCTAGGTTCTGGAATCGTGGTGTTGGAAAGTGATGAACAGCATGACTTCCCAAACGCTATTGAGTCTCTGCGATCTATGGATGCACGTAATATGGCTATCGGCTATGCCGCGAAGCTGGGTTGTTCTGACCCTCGCGTGAATGGCGTTGCCAGCCCTGCGTATGCTGTGAATCAAAAGGGAGAGTTGCTGGAGAAGTTGGCAACTGATAACGATATTCCTCCGTTGCATCCTAGGCGTCAGGTTGCCGCTTACAGAGTGGACATCCCAGTATGCAAGAAATTAGTCTAGAGCAGTGGTCTAAATGCCTAGCCATTCTGGATTCGAAAGAAGTTAGGCGTTATTGTAAGCAGCTGGATATTACAGAAGAAAACCTTTCTTCCTACTCCCGACTGCAATTGGCACTAGTAGATTGGTTTTCACATCTGGGAATATTCACGGATGCGGTCATCTTGGAACTCATGCGGACGTTTCGTCCGTGTATTGAAAGCTTTTCAGATGACTTGTCAGACGAAGACGAAATCCCCGTGTTCACCTTGGCAATTTGTGATAGCCGTTGGGTGTCCTGTAGTAACCGGGAAAGCTTTTTTGATGCGGAAAACTTCGAGGATGTTGCAGAACTCCCTCATTACGGGGTTACGCACATCATGTGTGATGTGACACAATTGTATAGTCGAATGCATCATCGATTGGCTAAGATACAGGGTATACCCAGCACGGAGGCTGAACATGCTTAGCACTAACCCCAAGGTGGTAACGCGAACGCTTTTATTGGAAGAAAGCACGCACGCCACTGTTCTGTTGCTCATACTTCTGGACACCTATGGTCCAGAAGCACTGGAATGGGCTCCTGCGACTATCAGCATGGAGCTTAAAGAAGATTATGCCGTGAATATCACCAAGCAGACCTTGGACAAGATCATGGCGGCTATCGTGATTATCACCACCAATTACTTCTACAAAGATGTGCTGAAGTTTATTGAGTTGGTGAACATTCTTTCCGGTGATGACGCAGAACCCGACGAATTCGACCCGGCGACGGCTGGTGAGATTCTATGGGGGTTATCCGAAGCGTTCTTGTTGTGGCCCCCTGAAGCAGGAGACGACCCCGAGGATACTCAATTCTCTGCGGAGATTATTGAATACATGTCGCAGGTAATGCGGGATGAGGGGTATATGTCAGCACCGGATATGTTGGCCCTTAGCGGGCACGATACGACGAGTTTCGTCCGAGACACGTGGTCGGACGATCCTGAGATGTATCAGGCAATATACGAGGTGCAGGGGCAGAAGATGGAGGATTTGAAGTTCGCTTTGAAGGGCAATTTCAAAGAACTGTTTGTACAACTGAAATTGTTACCTGTGAAATCTGGGAACAAAGAAGAGATCATGCAGAAGATTATGAGTACGAACTGAGACAAAGAAGAACAACTACTTATCTCCCCCGCCGGGCTTACGCCTTGCGGGGGTTTTTTAATGACATGGCGAGGAGTAATTATGGGTTTGAACAAATATCGAGATGTCGAATATTCCGACGATGGCTGTGAGGTGTATGAGTGCATGGCCTGTAAAGCTCAGTGGGAGGTTAGATACTTTCCTACTGCGTACTGCGGCAATTGCGGCATTAAATTCGAAGGACAACACGAGTGTCGTGGTCATCATACACCTCGGTGGGAGTATGAACGATTTGATGGACATTACTGGGATGAGAGAGACTACGGAACTATCCGAGCTGAAAGGGAAGAAAAAGACGCTATCAAAGCCAAAGAAAAGGTGTGGGTGATTCAGAAAAGAATTACTTTATTGGAAAGCGGGTATAGCT
>TARA_R110000824_G_scaffold60404_1_pt1 | contig 10579 bp, 10 predicted proteins | sample TARA_R110000824 | Tara Oceans TARA_R110000824 (sample SAMEA4397747) | marine metagenome | biome: Polar Biome; feature: [MES] marine water layer (ENVO:01000295) within the mesopelagic zone...; material: water (ENVO:00002006), including particulate matter (ENVO:01000060) such as...... | reverse complement strand
CTGCACCGGATCAAGGCCAAGCATGATCTGGAAAAGCATATTCATTTCGGCCATAAGGTGCTGTCGGCCAGCTGGTCGAGCGAAGATGCGCGCTGGACCGTGACGGCTGAGAAGTCAGACGGTAGCCAGGCCATATTGCACGCCAATTTCGTCTATATGGGCGCTGGCTATTATGATTATGACAATCCCTATGACGCGCAGATAGAGGGCTTGCAGAATTTCAAGGGCGACGTCGTCCATCCGCAATTCTGGCCCAAGGACATGGACTATACAGGCAAGAAGGTGGTGATCATCGGCAGCGGCGCGACCGCAGTGACGATGGTCCCGGTACTGGCGGAAAAAGCGAGCCATGTAACGATGCTGCAGCGGACACCGACCTGGTATGCCTCGGCGCCGTCGAAAGACTGGCTTGCCAACAGCCTGCGCAAGATATTGCCAAATAAATGGGCCTACAAGCTTACCCGCTGGAAGAATGTGAAGATGCAGGACCTCACCTTCCGCATGGCCCGCGACAACCCGCAGAAGGTCATCGACAAGCTCGAAAAGCCAATGAAAAAAGAGCTCGGCGACAAATATGTGAAGGAAGATTACACCCCGCCCTACGGTCCGTGGGAGCAGCGCCTGTGTCTGGTTCCTGACGGCGACATGTTCAAGGCGATTGCGGCGGGCACGGCCGATCTGAAGACCGGCCATATCGAGACGGTAACCGAGAGTGGCATCACGCTGAAATCCGGCGAGACTCTGGATGCGGATATCATTGTCACCGCGACAGGGCTGAAAATGGCGGTCGCCGGCAAGGTCGCTTTCGAAGTCGATGGCAAGCCTGTGCACTGGCCTGACCATTATTATTACAAGGGCTGCATGTTCTCTGATATTCCCAATCTTGCGATTGTGTTCGGCTATCTCAATGCCAGCTGGACGCTCAAGGCGGATATCGTGTCGGAATTTACCTGTCGTCTGCTCAACCATATGGACGCGACATCGACTCGAATTGCCAATCCGGCGCTGAACAAGGAGCTGGAACAGGAGGAATTGTTCGATTTCTCGTCCGGTTATATCACACGTTCGCTGTCCGAATTGCCGCGCAACAGCACCGCGATGCCGTGGAAGCTCAACCAGGATTATCTGTTCGACCGGATCATTGAGCAATATATTCCGGTCGACGACGGGGTGATCCAGTTTTACGGCCCCAATTCGCAGAGCGGCACGGGCGACAGCGAGCCGGCGCTCGAAGCTGCGGAATGATCCTGGCGGGCTCCTGTGTGAGGCGGCCCCTGCTATCTGTTGCTTAACGTTTTGTTGAGCAGAATCCATTAAGCCCCCTCTCTGCAAGGGGTAGTCGATGGGTTATATGAATTCGCAATATCGTGCGGTGAAGCCGGCGCTGATCGAACAGCGCAAAGTATATCGCCACCCCGTCCAGATCCAGCAGACCGCTATCCGGCAACATGGCAAAATGGCGCAATCAGGCGAACTGATCGATGTTTCAATCTATGGCTGCCGGGTCGCGAGCGACGGCATGTTTGACGAGGGTATTCGGGTCTGGTTGCGATTCGATGGCAGCAGTCCGATCCCGGCAACCGCAATGTGGTGCAAAGAGGGGCATATCGGGTGTCGCTTTGACGAAACACTCGATCAGACCCTGTTTCGCAGCCTGACGCTGATCAGCGAATAGCCCAGGGCTTTACTCTGGCAAAACCACTCACTTGTCAACTGACATTCATGTTAGTAAGGGGGGGTATGGAAAATAAGATTCTCGACGTTTTGATTGTTGGTGCCGGCCTGTCCGGTATTGGTGCAGCGGTGCACCTGACCAAAAGATGCCCTGGCAAAAGCTTTGCCATTGTCGAGGGGAGAGAACGGCTTGGCGGGACCTGGGACCTGTTCCGCTATCCCGGTATTCGCTCTGACAGCGACATGTATACATTGGGTTATAATTTCAAACCCTGGACCGCGCGCCGAGCGATCGCGGATGCACCGTCGATCCTGAATTATCTAGATGAAACCGTCGACGAATATCACCTGCAGGACAAGATCCTGTTCAACCACAAGGTGGTGGATGCCAGCTGGTCGAGCGAAGAGGCGCTGTGGACGGTCAGCCTGCAACATGGCGATGGCTCGCTCAGCACCATCCAGTGCAATTTCCTCCATATGTGCTCGGGCTATTATAGCTATGAAGAAGGCCATAATCCGGACTTTCCCGGCAAATCAGACTTTGCCGGACCGATTGTCCATCCGCAATTCTGGCCCGAAGATCTGGACTATACCGGCAAGAAGGTGGTGGTGATCGGCAGCGGTGCGACCGCAGTGACGCTGGTCCCTTCGATGGCGGATACGGCTGAGCATGTCACCATGTTGCAGCGTTCTCCGACCTATATCGTATCGCGGCCGGGCGAGGATAAATGGGCCTTGCGGTTGCGCAAATTCCTGCCGGGCAAGCTCGCCTATCTGCTGACGCGCTGGAAAAATGTGCTGATGGGCATTTTCATGTTCAATCTTGCGCGCAAGAAGCCCGCAGAATTCAAGGGGCGGCTGCTCGAGATGGTGCGCGACGAGATGGGGCCGGATGTCGACATGGCCAATTATACGCCCAGCTATAATCCGTGGGACCAGAGGCTATGCCTAGTGCCCGACAGCGATTTGTTCGCTTCGATCAAATCGGGCAAGGCGTCCATCGTTACCGATCATGTCGAAACCTTTACCAAAGACGGCATCAAGCTGAAATCCGGCAAGATGATCGAAGCCGATATCATTGTCACCGCCACCGGCCTGAAAATGCTTACCGGCGGCAGCGCGAAAATTTCAGTTGATGGTCAATTGGTCAAATTTGGCGAAAAAATCAATTATAAGGGCGTGATGTTTTCCGGCATTCCCAATTTCGGGATGACCATGGGCTATACCAATGCCAGCTGGACGCTGAAAGCTGATCTGACCAGCGAATATGTCTGCCGCCTGATCAATTTCATGGACAAGAACAGCACGCCGATCGCAACCCCGACCTTGCCCGCCGATGGCCTGATGGGCACCGAGCCGATGCTCGATTTCAGCTCGGGATATGTCCAGCGGGCGATCAAGAATCTACCGAAACAGGGCGATCGCAAGCCTTGGCGGCTCAATCAGAACTATCCGAAGGATATCATCAACCTGCGGCACAAGGCGGTGGATGATGGTGTTATCGTCTTTTCCAAGGCCGGTGCCGTCGCGGCCCGTCTGCCAGCACAACAGGTCGAAGCGGAAGCCATCGCGGCCGAATAGACTCTCGCGCTCGGCTTATTCTATGGCTATAACGATCAAATGACTGATTTTAAGGCATTGATCGAGGCCGATACCGGCCAGACCGCACGCTCTATCCAGATAGTGGATGCGGGCAATTTCGAAGACTGGCTGAAAGGGCAACCGGATAGCATCCGGGCGATTGCCGCGGCCTATCAATTTGTCGGCAAAGCCGACACCTATCTGCTGCTGCCTCCAGTCGGTGGCAAGAGCGACGACAAATCACTTGCAACCGACTTTACGGTGGTCGCCGGTGTGCTGGATCATGACAAGCTCGATGCCTGGTCGCTGGCCAAGCTGGGCAGCAGTCTGCCGGAAGGCAATTATCGTCTGCAGGGCGTTGGTGCCAAGGGTGCGCTGTTCGGCTGGCTGATCTCGCAACATGAATTTGATCGCTACAAGGAATTGCCCGACCGGCAGGGACCGAGCGTGCTGCTGGTCAAAGACGCCATCGGTCAGCGCGATGAAGCCGTGCGCCAGGCCGAAGCCAGCGCGATGGTCCGGGATATGGTCAACACGCCGGCTGCGGATATGGGGCCAGACAAGATCGAGACCATCGTCGACAAATTGTCCGCAACGCATGGCGGAGAAGTCAAGGTGACGCGCGGCGATACGCTGGAAGAGCATTTTCCAATGATCCATGGCGTCGGCAAGGCAGCGATGCGCGCTCATGCGCCGCGGCTGATCGAACTGAAATGGGGCAAGGCGGACCATCCAAAAATCGCGATCGTCGGCAAGGGGGTGACCTTTGACAGCGGCGGGCTTTCGATGAAATCTCCCGCCGGCATGATGTTGATGAAAAAGGATATGGGCGGTGCTGCCCACGCCATTGCGCTTGCCCGTATGGTTATGGAGGCCAAGCTTCCGGTGCACTTGCACCTGCTGGTTCCGGCGGTGGAAAATGCGATTGACGGCAATGCCCTGCGCCCCGGCGACATTTTACGCAGCCGCAAGGGACTGACGGTCGAGATCACCAATACCGATGCCGAGGGACGGCTGGTACTGGGCGATGCGCTGACGCTGGCTGGCGAGGAAGAGCCGGAACTGATCATCGATTTCGCGACACTGACCGGTGCCGCGCGCGTTGCTCTGGGGCCGGACCTGCCGGCGATGTTTTGCGACGACCGGGAGGTAGCGGATGGGCTGCTGCAGGCTGGTGAGGATGAAAGCGACCCGCTTTGGCAAATGCCTCTGTGGTCCGGCTATGACGCAATGCTGAACAGCACTATCGCCGATTGCGTGAACAGCGCGTCGGGTGGCTTTGCCGGGTGCATCACCGCGGCTTTGTTCCTGAAGAAATTCGCGCCGGAATCCGTGTCCTGGGCGCATTTCGATACATTTGCCTGGCGGCCAGCGGCCAAGCCGGGACGACCGATAGGCGGCGAAGCGCTGGGCCTGCGGGCGAGCTGGCGCTATCTGCAGGGGCGTTACGGCCAGTAACCTACGGATAGAAGGCTGGTTTAGAAGGGTCGCTCCGTGCGAGACATGACGTGACATAGCGCTAGCGTGCACTCGCTACCGGAGCTGTTGAAGCAGCGCATTCTATCAATTCCCGGGTCGATTCCCTGCCCGAAACCGGAAGTGCGGACCCGGTGAACGACGCGGTGTATTTTTTTTCCAGCCTATTGAAATCCAGTTCCGCGATATTATCGGAATGCCCATTAACGTGTTAAATTTACAACATAAAATACATGTTTCAGCTGAAGACCATCGCGTTCATGGCGGCGCAAGGTGAGTTTCCTATGTCCCGATTTGCCTTGATTGGCACATTGAAACAAAAGGACATGTTATGAAAAAGAGCATTTTGGCATTAGCATTAACAAGCGTATTTGTTGCGACGCCGGCGTTTGCTCAAGACGCGACACCTTTCACTGGCCCGTATGTCGGAGGCGTTCTCGGCCTCGACAGCGTAGAGCTGGAATCCGGTGGCCTGGAAGGCAATGACGAAGGCACATTATATGGCGGTGTTATTGGCTATGATATGAATCTGGGCGGTTTTATCGTGGGCGTCGAAGGTGAATATACGGAATCTGCCGTTAGCCAGTCTCAACGTAATATTCTGATCGCCGGCGACCAAGCGAGTTTGAACGCAGGACGCGATCTTTATGCTGGCGCGCGTCTGGGTTACCAGATTGATCCGAACGCAATGCTATACGTCAAGGGCGGTTATACAAACGCCAAAGCGAGCTTGCTGTATGACGATAATGCGGGAACTGCTTTTTCCGAGTCAGATAAGCTCGACGGATATCGTGTCGGCGGCGGACTGGAAGCTTCTGCGAATAATATGTTTGTACGGTTGGAATATCGTTATTCTGACTATGGCAAATATGAAAGCAGCTCGCTTGTTTCCAACATTGAAACATCGCGTCACCAAGGCGTTGTCATGGCGGGTATTCGTTTCTAAACCAGATCAAGTGATTGTAGATCATTATCTACAGAGATTAACGGAACCGGGGGCTTCATGCCTCCGGTTTTATTATGAAGTGCAGGGTTATGCCAAGCGGTAGCGATTGCAATATACTGTCTTTTGGCTATTTTCGCTCTAATCTCTGGCTTGTCCGGCATCGCTGTCGAGGCTGTTAGCGCGAACCCTGCGCCAAGCCGGAATCGTTACGCTTAAACTTACCGAGGCTATCCGATAGCGGGCCTTGCGCGCTCCACCCAACCACAGAAATTCAATCCGATACGGTGGTCCAAACCGACACCGCTTGATTAAACGCCCCCAGGTCGTCTAAAGGCGGTCGATTGTCACCGCTTCGTAACATGGCGCACAAGCCGCAGAGTCGCGGACATTCTTATCGCAATTGGGATTTCTAAACGCATGGACATGGAAACTGCAGATACAGGCGCGCACGCGAAATTCGTGCTCAATGGTCCTGAAGGGGATTTCGATCCCCGGATCACCGCGCATCGCGGCGATTTGGCGGACATTGCGCTGGCTGGCAAAATGTTTGCACCGCATTATGCTTCGCCGATGCCAATGCGCTGTTCCGCGCCGAAGGCTATGCTCCGCAAGCAGCCCGGCAAGGATCATGAAGCGATTTCCGAATTGTTGCACGGCGAAGATTTCCACGTATTGGACATCGCCGGTGACTGGGCATGGGGCTATTGCGGCAATGACGGCTATGTCGGCTATGTTCCGGTCCATGCGCTGCAACATCAGAAGAAGACACCCGAGCCGACCCATTTGATCTTTGCCCGCGCGGCTCTGATTTTCATCGAACCGGATTATAAATCGGGTGTGATGAAGCGGCTGCCGATGGGCGCGCGGATTGCCTGTGGCGAACCGAGCGAATGCGGGAATTTTCTGAAAACCGGCAAGGGATTTGTCCATGTCCGTCACGTTCAGGCAATTGGCACCAAGATCGTGTTCGATGGCAGCAACGGCACGGCAGCGCTCGCTGAACAGCTGATCGGTGCACCTTATCTCTGGGGTGGTCGGAGCGGTGATGGTCTGGATTGTTCGGGTCTGATCCAGATGATATTGATGCTGACTGGCGTTGCGGCTCCGCGCGACAGCGATCAGCAGCTGACAGCATTGGGTGAAGAAATCGCGGAAGACGAAGAGCTGCGGCGCGGCGATCTGGTGTTTTTCCAGAACCATGTCGGCCTGATGGTCGACAAGGATCGGATCATCCACGCCACTTCGCACATGATGCAGGTCATTATTGAGCCCCTGGCCGACACGGTTGCTCGTTTTGCCAAAATATCCGACAAGCCTGTATTGGCTCGCAAACGGCTGTCCTGAGGCTGGCTATGACGAAGACTGTTTTCATTGACGGCGCTGTGGGCACAACCGGGCTGGAGATTGCCGAACGGCTTTCCGGGCGCGACGAATTCACGCTGGTCCAGCTACCCGAAGAGCGGCGCAAGGATCTTGCGGCGCGGCGGGAAGCAATCAACGACAGCGATTTTGTCATCCTGTGCCTCCCGGATGAGGCGGCCATAGAGGCAGTATCGCTGGTTGAGAATGATAGCACACGCATCATTGACGCGTCGACCGCGCACCGGACAGCCGATGGCTGGGCTTATGGTTTTGCCGAATTCCGGGATGGCCAGCGCGACGCAATCGCGGCGGCGCGCTTTGTTTCCAATCCGGGCTGCTATCCGACCGGCTTTCTGGCGCTGATCGCGCCGCTGATCGCCAAAGGACGGTTGCCAGCGGATTGGCCCTATGTGATGAATGCGGTGTCCGGCTATTCCGGCGGCGGCAAGGCGTTGATTGAGCGCTTTGCAGCGGAACCCGATCTGGGTTTCCGCAGCTATGGTCTGAATCTTGACCACAAGCATATGCCGGAAATGAAGGTTCATGGCGGGCTGACACATGATGTCATTTTCGCGCCGTCGGTGATCCGCGCTTTTCGCGGGATGCTGGTCGACGTGCCGCTCCATCTCGGAGCCATGGGATCGGTGCAGACGGATCAGCTATTGGAAGACCTCAGCTCCTTTTATGCCGACTCGACGATTGTTTCGGTTCAGGGCAGGGGCGACTTGTCGGAGCTGTTGATCAGCGAGAATGACGCGCCAACCGACCGGCTGGAGCTGTTTGTCTGTGGCAATGCCGAGGGCTATCATGCACGCCTGATCGCGCGACTCGATAATCTCGGCAAGGGAGCGTCCGGCGCAGCGGTGCAGAATCTCAATATCATGGCAGGTCTCGACGAAACGGCAGGCCTGCGGCTCTAGGGGCCTGACCCCAGGCCAGCTTATTCGGCGGCTGTTGTCACTTTCCTGTCGGGTCGCAGACTCAATCCTGCTCGTCCGCTACGGAAGGCGCTAAGCCAGCTAAGCGGGTTCCATGTCGTGCTACCGTCGAGCGAGAAGGTGATGAATTCCGCACGCCCGCCGATATTTTCCCAAGGAATCGGGCCGTCCAGGCCGCCATCGCGCATCGAAACGCGGCTGTCGGCGCTGAGATCGCGATTGTCTCCCATCACGAAAACATGGCCTTCGGGAACGATGATCGGCGCATAATCATCGGTTCTTTTCGGGCCGAGATCGATGATATTATAGGAAACACCGTTAGGAAGCGTTTCGCGCAAGATCGGGAGGTTGCAAACCGGCTGCCCGCTGGAATTATTGCCCTGTAATCCGGGAAACTCCAGTCCGCAGGGTGAGTTGGCATCAATCGGCACCTGCAGGTCAGGCTGGAATTCCTGTTCAACCGCGTCGCCGTTGAGGAATATCTGTCCGCCTCTGAGCTCTACCGTGTCTCCAGGCAGGCCAATTACCCGCTTGATCCAGTCTGCGCTTGCGTCTTTTGGCGTCAGGATGACAATGTCACCGCGCTCCGGCAGGCTTCCAAACAAACGGCCTTCCAAGCGCGGCAATATGTGGAAAGTCGGTGACACCCAGGACCAGCCATAGGCATATTTGCTGACGATCAGCCGGTCACCGACGAGCAGGCCGGGCATCATTGACACCGACGGGATGTAAAAGGGCTTGGCAACCAGACTGTGGAACGCGAGAACGGCCAGCAACAGCAAGCCGATGCTTTTGATTTCGCCGAACCAGTCGGTCTTTTCTTTTTCCGGTTTTTCGGCGGTGCCAGCGGTGTTTTCAATAGCCATATTATTGTCTTTGGTTTCCTGGTCCATGCGAAGCGCCTATCCTATAGCGTGAGGGTCCTATAGCGGATGGGCTTCAATGATCACGAATGCCTGTGCCCATGGATGATCGTCTGTGAGTGTGAGATGAACGGTGACCCCATATCCCGCAGGTGTCAGCGCGTCGAGCCGTTTTTTCGCGCCGCCGGTCAGAGCCAGTGTAGGCGCTCCGCTTTTGGCATTGATGACGCCGATATCCTTCATGAAGACGCCGGCGCGAAAGCCGGTGCCGACCGCTTTGGAATAGGCTTCCTTGGCGGCGAAGCGCTTGGCGTAAGTTCCGGCAATAGTATGCGGCCGCCGCGCTGCCTTGGCGCGCTCCAGCTCGGTGAAGACGCGCATTTCAAATCGCTCGCCAAAGCGGTCGAGTGAATTCTGGATGCGTTCGATATTGCAGAGGTCGGAGCCGAGACCGATGATCATAATTGTTCCTCCTTGCAGCAAAGCTGCGGGGAGGTGGCGCCGGAGGCGACGGAGGGGGCAACGGCAGAATTGGTGCATAGGGACAGGGGCCCCTCCACCACCCTTCGGGCGGTTCCCCTCCCCATCCGCGACAGGGAGGAAAAATTGGCAGCCATTCTCATCGTGCTTCGTCCATCAATTCGCGCATCTGTTTGATGCTGCCGTCGAGGCCGTTGAAAATCGCCTCGCCGATCAGGAAATGGCCGATGTTCAGTTCCTTGAGCTGTGGAATGGCCGCGATCGGAATGACATTGTCGAAGGTCAGGCCATGGCCGGCATGGGGTTCGATGCCATTTTTAGCTGCCAGAGCCGCTGCATCGGCGATCCGGCGGAGTTCGGCTTCGCGCTCGGGACCGGCAAGCTCGGCATAGCGACCAGTGTGAAATTCGACTACGGGCGCGCCGAGCCGAATAGCGGCTTCGATCTGGCGCGGGTCGGGTTCGATGAAAAGGCTGACGCGGATATTCGCTTCTCTCAGCTGCCCGACAAAATCGGCCAGCTTGTTATCCATGCCCGCTGCGTCGAGCCCGCCTTCGGTCGTCCGTTCCTCGCGGTTTTCCGGTACGATGCAGGCGGCATGTGGCTTGTGGCGGAGCGCGATGGTAAGCATTTCGTCGGTCGCCGCCATTTCCAGATTGAGCGGGATGGTGAGCTTGTCCATCAGGACGGTCAGATCATCATCCCGGATGTGGCGCCGGTCTTCGCGCAAATGGGCGGTTATGCCATCGGCGCCGGCTTCTGCTGCGACCAGAGCCGCGCGGACAGGTTCCGGATGATCGCCGCCGCGGGCATTTCGGATCGTGGCAACATGGTCGATGTTGACGCCGAGCCTGAGAGGGTGCGAGGCGATCACGCCTGCGATGGCTCCGCGCGGCTGCCCGGTTTGGTGGTGGGAATGGCAGCCAGTTCGGCAGGCACCTCGTCAGCGGTATAAGATGGCACGTCCAGCGTCACTAGCGGGAAAAAGGGTATGTCAAATTGCGCCGCACCGTTGGACCGGTCGATCAGCGCGCCGGCAGCAATCACGTCGCCGCCCGCGTCGCGGATCGCCTGAATGGCTTCGCGGGACGACAGGCCGGTGGTGACGACATCTTCCATCATCAGCACTTTCTGTCCCGGCTCCAGCCGGAAACCGCGGCGCAGTTCGAATGTGCCTTCGGGCCGCTCAAGAAACAATGCGTCGAGTCCCAGTGCGCGACCCATTTCATGGCCGATAATCACGCCGCCCATGGCAGGTG
>TARA_R110000824_G_scaffold3750_6_pt1 | contig 10590 bp, 24 predicted proteins | sample TARA_R110000824 | Tara Oceans TARA_R110000824 (sample SAMEA4397747) | marine metagenome | biome: Polar Biome; feature: [MES] marine water layer (ENVO:01000295) within the mesopelagic zone...; material: water (ENVO:00002006), including particulate matter (ENVO:01000060) such as...... | reverse complement strand
GGCGGCATCGACCCCTTTGCGTTTGATCCTGTCGCCCCCCCAGCGCAGCTTAAACTCCCCCTTAAGCACGAAAACGAATATTAATTCGAGGACTTATGAAATATTTAATCTTGTTGGCATGCTTACTGGTTGGGGGGTGTGAAATTGGCCCTCCTTATGGCATGATTGGTCCGTCGTACACCTATGTTGACATTCAGGCATGCGAACACGCGATGCCCTATCCCCCCGAGCAAGCGTTTAATTGTTATGACGGTTGCTGCGAGTGGGAGTGGCCCGACTGGACGGGTGATTATTGTATAGAAACGTGGTGCTGTGAAGATTATTATTGTACGTGGCACCTGTACGATGCTTATTGTTATTAGAGACGCCCCATTGGAGTCTATTCGTTCAATGAGAAAACGATCCCTCCTGAATATTTTAGGAGTTTAATGTTTTTATGCGGCTCAATTTGGCCCACCAAAATAGTTACTATGTGGGGAACGTAATTGTTACATGCCGGGAATGTAAACAGGTGATTGACTGTAGCATGCTTGTACGAGAAAGCGACGTAGAATGCGAATGCAAAAATCTTCGCGGCTACGTAGACATAAATGGATGGCCTCATATCGTTTTTACTCAAACCCCTCCCTCCTGGGAAGAAAAACAAAATAATCCTTGACAACTCCTCTCATCTCCGGTATACTGAGTATACTAACGATTCAAATGGAGACATTTAATGCAAGTAAACGACGTTTTAATTAAGAAATGGTGTTTTGGAACAGGCCGCGCGAAGGTCCGTCAAGAGGCGGCGGTCAATCACAACGGAGAGCTTCAAACCTATTACACTTATCCTAAATATCGCACAATTGTGTTGAAAGTTACGGAAGCTGTAAAAAAAGGAAATCAATGGCATATAAAAGGGGAGCGTTTCTCTTCTTTGAATGGGGATCCCAAAGTAGTGAAGCTGGTCTTGGACGAGAAGAACGGTTGCTACGTGGCCCCCAATCAGAAGAAGCCGTACATTCGCGTAGAGAACCCAGCGCAATTGACGGAAGAAGGGGTGCCACCGGTAGGCAGTTTGATTACGGTCAACAAGAAGCATGCCATTGTCACCAAGGTGGGGCGCAATGAGCTTACGGTTTGGGTAAATAACCAATTGGAAACCGTTGCTTTTCGACCCGGAAAAATAAACTGGCGTTCGGATAAAATCCTACAAAATGCTGTACAAAAGTGATAAACTTGAAGGAGGAAAACAAGGCAACTTAAACATAATGGATTAACATAGACCTTCAACGGCTCTCTTGAAGGGGACCCAACCAATACCGCATCGAATGCGTGGTCCAGTGGAAAGGAGTCTAAGTTTGCATTCTCTAAGGAAAAGAATGCTTGCCTTGTTATATTATGATTGATGAGATGGAGATAGATTGCGGCGACTTGGTATTGATTAACGACAAGTTGCTGGGACTAGTGTTTGAAAAAACGTATCTAGGAGACCAATGGTTTTACCATACACAGTTTTTTGACGAGGGACTGTGCGAGGTGAGGTGGGTACATGAGATATTTATAGAAAGGTGTTGACATTTAATACGATCTGAGTTATAATTATATTATACAGGAGTGAGGAATGGCTCTATGACAGCGCGCATCGACATACTGATTGATCTGGACAAAAAACACCACATTTTGAGCGAATGGGAAAGTGGGTTTTTACGCTCGTTACACTCTCAATCCGAGAAAGGTCGTACGCTTTCGGTAAAGCAGAATGGGCTGCTTCAAAAAATTGAAGCTAAATTATCTATGGATGCCATTGACGAAGCTTCCAAATGGGAAAACGAGTGGGACGCTGAAAAGCAATTTATTGCGCGCACGTGCGCCACGTATTATTTACATGTCGGTTATTTTCAAGGCGCTGCAGCTCGCACGTTAGCGGAGCCTGAATGGATAATGCCGCGCGCTCTTTATACTAAAATGTGCGGCAACAAGTACGCCAAGAAAGTGATTGCCACGGCCATGGCCCCTCCCCGTTACGAACCGGGCACCCCCGTGATGCTCCGCGCCACATCTCCCCGGTGGGATACAACAGGTCCCAACCGCATTCTTCCAGAGACACCCCTCTTTGTTCTGGAAGTCCTGGCCGAGGTCAAATCCGCTGCGAAAGGGGCGAAAATATATCGCGTCCTTCCTGCCACGTGCAGCGATACTATAGAGGTGGAGGAGCGGCATTTGAAAAAGTTCAAACAGCCGATCGCAACGCGCAAGCGTTGCTGACGCTGATAATCAACAAGGTGAGACCATGAGTGAAAAAAACGGGAAGGGACGCCATATAGTGTGTTCGTTTTGTGGCAAAGACCAGAATGACGTACAAAAGTTGATTGCTGGGTTCAATGTGACCATCTGTGACGAGTGTATCCTCTTATGTAACGACATCCTTGAAGAAGAGGACGGTCGAGCCGCTCCCAGCCTAGGCAAAGATGATACGCCGTTACCCACTCCCAAAGAAATCAAGGCTCTTTTGGATGAATATGTGGTCTCCCAAGATACGGCTAAGAAGATTTTAGCTGTTGCGGTGTACAACCATTACAAACGCATTGTTTGCATGGCTTCGCGTAAACAAGAGACCACCCTTCAGAAAAGCAATATATTGATGGTTGGCCCGACGGGCAGCGGCAAGACCCTGTTGGCGCAAAGCTTGGCCGAGATGCTGGACGTCCCCTTCGCGATTGTGGACGCTACCAATCTCACAGAGGCGGGCTACGTGGGCGAAGATGTGGAAAATATTCTGGTGAGGCTCGTAGAAGCTGCTGGCTACGACATAGCCGCTGCCGAAAGAGGCATTATATACATTGACGAAATTGATAAAATTGCGCGCAAATCTGACAGCGCGAGCATATCACGAGATGTAAGCGGCGAAGGAGTTCAGCAAGCGCTTCTCAAGATGATTGAAGGCACAGTAGCCAACGTGCCCCCGAAGGGTGGGCGGAAACACCCACAACAAGAATTCTTACAGGTAGATACTACTAACATTTTATTTATCTGCGGCGGAGCGTTCGTGGGCTTAGACAGGATTGTAGAGGCGCGCCAAGGGTCGAAAACGCTAGGCTTCGGGTCGGACAATTCCGCCACTGAGAAGCTTGACTTTAGTGAGCTAATCGCGCGAGTACAGCCCAATGATTTGATGAAGTTTGGACTTATCCCCGAGTTTATTGGACGCATCCCTGTGATTGCCCCCCTGAACGAACTTACGCGGGACATGCTTATCACCATACTTCAAGAGCCGAAAAACGCTCTTATCCGCCAATATAAAGAACTTTTCCAGTTCGATGGCGCGCGCCTTACTTTTACCAAGGGAGCTTTGGAAGCAATTGCCGACCAAGCGATTGAATTGAACGCTGGTGCACGAGGCCTACGATCAATCATGGAGAAAGCGCTCCTCGATATCATGTATGAACTTCCCTCCTCTTCGGAGGCATTAGACTTGGTGGTTAGCAAAGAAACTGTCCTCAACAACGCCCCTCCCCTTTGTATACTTAAGAAAGAAGATCCACTTCCCCATGAAGAATCAGGAACAATAAAAAAATAGATTATTTCCTTGACAAACACTCCCCCGTCTGTCATACTACTTCTAGACCATAAAAAGGGAAACATAATATGCGCTCCACACTTATCGTTGTAATAATTTTTTTAGCGGGTCATTATTTCGGCGACTTTGTTGTCGACGGAGCGACCGGCATTTATTATAAAGTCAAGGCCGAGGTAATAAACATTGCTAAATAACAATACCGACTTCCGGTTGGGAGACTTGGTTTTAGTCGGTCCCGATTATCAAGGCGCGCCATCCATAATAGTGGATACCGAAGCTCGCGATAAGGCTGGGCACCTACAGGACTGCGTTACGATTCACGTACCGCACAATGGGTATACCATACCTATGAACAAAAAATGGCTGAAGGTGATTAGTGAAAGTCGGTGACTTGGTAAAAGACGTCACGACCAATGTCCATGGGATTGTCATCCAGATAGACCCGCCCGGTGGCGTACAGGGAATGGCAGGTATCGCCGTACTTGGAGCGCATCAGACTTATTACTTTCCTGAAACTAGGCTAGAGGTTATAAACCCCATTTACAAGAATTCACCAGAAGATTGACAACTCGCATAAAATAAGGTATTATACTAAGATGAACATTTTTGCTATTGAAGGCACGGACAACAAAATCGATTGGGTTAAGTCCGCACAATCCCAAGACAACTATAGGGTGGTCAAGATGATATTAGAGAGTACGCAGATGCTCTGCGCAGCCTTGAACATTCATGCCCAAGCTCAGGTTACCCCATATCGTACTTCTCACAAACACCATCCCACAACCAAGTGGGTAGTGGCTTCTTCTGCCAATTTTGACTCGCTGGTCACGCACACCGTTGCGATGTTGGAAGAATATACTGCGCGCTTTGGAAAAGTACATAAATGTGCCGGAGTGCTCGACGAGTGCTTGGCGCTATACGACCCTTCTCAGTTCCCCTCCGACGAGCCCACTCTCCTTCCTTTGGCAATGCCTCCTCACTTTCGCTCCGATGATGTGGTGGATTCCTATCGGCGATTTTATGCATCGAAGCCGCGCATGCGCTACCCTAAAAGTAAAGTGCCCTTATGGTTTGCTACATATCGGGGAAAGCAGCCCTATGAGGTGATAGAGTGAAGGTTGGAGATTTGGTTGAACTCTCAGCGTCCGGACGAACATTGAGTTATTGTGGCCATGCTCGCAATAAGGTTGGAATTGTTGTGGACGTCAAATCAAAAATCCATGTCATGTACCCTATTCGAGTCAACTGGATGGGGGGCTGGGCGTACGCCTACCATCTTCGGTCGAGTCTGAAATTTATTTCAAAAACTTCTTGACAAACCGCTTTATAAATGAGATAATGTACGGGAACTCAAATCAAAGGAGATAATATGAGTTGGAGCGGTACCGTACGGTGTACAAATTGTTATAAGACGGGACACAATCGAAGGGGTTGCCCCGTACTACATGAAAGAATGAAAGAGCGGCTGGCGCAAGACGCCGACGATTATCGGGCCAAAGAATACTTTGCGGCCAAAGCACGGGGCAAGAAACGCACGTGCTCCTATTGCTCCAACGAGGGACACAATCGCCGCACGTGTACGGTCATTCAAAAGGATAAGACCTTTCTGGTCGATCACTTGGCCACGGCGCGGCCTCACATCATGCAAAAATTTGCTGAAATTGGATTTGGTATCGGCGCGTTAGTGCGCGACGACCACTGGGGTTATGTGTGTCTTGTTGAGAATATTGATTGGGCCGAATTGACCCATGACCATGTACCTGATGAGATGGGTACGGGGGACTACAATTATGCCAAGCGCGTCCCCTTTGTTGCACGCAAAATTACAGATGGGCAGCGCTATAGTTTCAATATGACTCTTAATGAGTTAGCAAAAAGCGTACTTTCTCCTACAAATAAAGATGGTCGACGCGCCCCTCAAGGTTGGTCGCAAGGTACTATTTATGAGGAGGGGAATTGGTTTGATAGAAGCGATTCTCGTTCCTACTTTTTTGTTGAAAATAATGCACTTTCTTCTTGACAAACAGCGAATTCTTTGAGATAATATATATATCAACAGTTAGAAAAAGGAATACGACTTCATGGCAATCGACTTCAAAAACTTTCTTCAATGCGCACCGCACGTTTTGCGCGTTGCTAAGCCTCTCTTGATTCGTGGACGTCACGGTGTGGGTAAATCCGAAGTGGTTTATCAGATTGCTAAAGAACTAGACCTTCCGGTCGTAGAACGCCGCGCGTCTCAAATGACGGAGGGTGACTTGTTGGGCATGCCTTCGCCTGAAATGATTGAGGTCAACGGCGAGCAAGCATCTGTTTTTCGTCCCTTTGCTTGGTTTATTCAGGCCTGTACTTCTCCTTGCATACTCTTCTTTGACGAGGTAGACCGTGCGGTAACAGAGGTACGCCAAGGGTTGTTCGAGTTGACCGACAGCCGCAAGCTGGCTGGCTGGCATCTCCATCCCGAAACCCGTATCATTTCTGCCGTTAACGGTGGCGAGCACGGTGACCAATATCAGGTCAACGAGATGGACCCAGCCGAATTGGACCGTTACACTGTCTTTGATGTGGAGCCTTCCGTAGAAGACTGGTTGGACTGGGCGAAGGTCGAGGTTGACGGTGTTGTATGGGACTTCATCAATCAAAACCGCTCTCACTTGGAGCATAGCGATGACTTTGAGCCTAATAAGGTATACCCATCGCGGCGCAGTTGGAAGCGCTTCAGCGATTGCGTGACAGAAGGAAAGCTCTTGGGGGAAGAACCTACTCCCGTCGTTTTCAATCTGGCCTGTGGCTTTTTGGGATTCGAAGCTGGCGTTGCGTTCAACGACTTTGTTAAGACATACGAACGTCAAGTCACAGTGGAAGACATCATTGAAGAAGGCAACGTGGAGAAAACGCAAGCGTTTGATATCAACGACCATGCCGCTCTTGTCGAGAAGATGGATGCGTCTGGTGCTTTTTCTAGCACCCTCAACGATAAGCAAGCTGATAATTTGGCCGCATACTTCGTTACCCTTCCCTCTGAAATTGCCATGAAATTGTGGCAAGCCATTGGGTCATCGGATAACCAAGATAACATCATCCAAATTCATAAGCGTACGCATGAATATCTTGTAAAAATCCTTGCGGGGTAGCTTTTTTAGTTGACATTCTCTTTACCATAAGGTATAATATAGACATGATACAAGAAAAACAAAGCTCATCCCCCTTTGATTTGAATATTCACGTGGCGCGATTACTACAATCAGAGCCTTTCTTCGCGAGTATATCGCGCCGCGTGAACAAGCATGCTTCTACCCTTATTCCAACGGCAGGAGTACGCGTTAACCCCCAAACTGCGCGGTTTGAGATGCTTTATAATCCTTCGTTCTTTGCTGATTTGAGCGATGCCGAGCGTACGGACGTCTTGAAGCACGAGTTTTACCATTTGATTTTTGAGCACGTAACCGGTCGCAAGCCGGAGACTGTCTCTGCTCGCGTGTGGAATTTCGCTGCTGACCTTGCCATCAACTCCCATTTGGATAACCTGCCCCCTACTGCCCTCAAACCGGGCATCGGTCCCTTCGCGGAATTCCCGGAGGGGCTTTCGGCGGAAGCTTATTTGAAACTGTTGGAAAAAATGCAGAAGGAAAATAAAGAAGACAAAGGCGACGCTAGCGGTAAAGGTGATAGCGACGACGACGACGACGACGACGGTGACAAGGGCAGCGGTGACACGGGAGAAGATGGTTTGCCCAAGGACGGGCAATTTGACAGTCATGACGACTGGGGCGGCGACGCACAAGCTAGCGACATTGCCAAAGAACGACTCAAGGATTACATCAAGAAAGCGGCTGAAGACGCTGCGCAATGTAGCCAAGGTTGGGGGACCGTCCCTTCCGATGTCCGCCGCGATATTATGTCGCGACTTACCACTGTTGTTGATTGGCGCAAAGTACTTCGTTATTTTGTCAAAACGAGTACCCGCGCGAATAGGACGAACACCGTCAAGCGACTGAACAAGCGGTACCGGTATATTCATCCGGGTAGCAAGGTCAAGCGCATGGCTCGCATTGCCATTAGTATTGACCAATCAGGGTCGGTCAGCGATTCGATGCTGGAGGCATTCTTTGGGGAGTTGAACAAGCTCGCCAAGCTGGCGACGTTCACAGTCGTCCCCTTCGACACACGGGTCGACCCAGCGATGGTGTACGAGTGGAAGAAAGGTCAACATCAAAAGACCGAGCGGGTGATGTGCGGCGGCACTGACTTCGATGCGCCAACTGCTTACGTCAACAAACAGGGTTTTGACGGTCATATCGTTTTGACTGACCTCATGGCTCCTAAGCCGAAAGCGTCTAAGTGCCAACGGATGTGGATGACCACCAAGCACTATGCGTCTCGGCCTTATTTTCAAACCAATGAACGCATCCTCGCAATCGATTGCTTGGGTTAGCCGCCACGGTGGTGGAATTGGTAGACACAACGGACTTAAAATCCGTTGTCTATATGGACGTGCGGGTTCGAGTCCCGCTCGTGGCACTTTTAATGGAGGTAGATTTATGAGTTTTTGGACTATTGGGTTTCTTGCTTTGGGCTTTGTGGCTTATGTTTTCACATTAGTGAGACATGAGCAACGACACCAAGAGATGGAGCGCGCGCTTCAAGAGACTAACGAGAGGTTTGTGAACCCCCCCAAACAACGTTAGCCTGTTGATTACTGTTGATATAAGATGCCACTTTGCTTCGGTGAGGTGGCATTTTTTTATATTATGTGGTGGTTTATTGTTGACTTGTTTATAAATTTCCTGTATAATGAGAGGGTAGAGTAAAACATGGAGGTGATGCATGCCCGTGAGAGTAAATGTCCCCCCTTCAATCGTGCGAATGCCGTGGGTCGGCAAGACCTACGCGATTGGCGGTTCGACATGGATTGAGGTACCAGATGGAACAGTATTGTCCGACGTATCAAAATATATGGTGTTTGACGGCTGGGGCACTGTTACCAGCAACGAGGTTGAGCACGAGGTTATTGGCTCGCGCGGGAATAAGTACACGGTACGACGCAACAGCGAGAGCATATGGTCCTGTACTTGTCCGGGCTTTGGTTTCCGAGGGAAGTGTAAGCATACCACCAAACTCCAGAAGGAGCACGCATGAAAGCGAATGAATTGAATAAAGCATTAGACACTATGGATATTCCTCCTTTTCGCAAAGAGCTAACAACTTCTAACGTCCGCTGGCTTTTGCGCAATGTGCGCGTACGAAATAGTAAGCATCCGCGCATTGCCGACGTCGTTAGCGCGCTGAAGAGGTTAGCCAAATGAAAGTAGGCGACTTGGTTAAAACCACTTTGACCGGCCTAGGCAAACCAACAAGAAATGTAGCGGGCTTGCTTATAAAGCCGATTGCAACAAGCTTTTGGAGCGTTTTCCTTTTAGAAGAAGAGACATATATTTGCCTTGATATCGAAGAATTGGAGGTAATCAGTGCAAGTCGGTGATTTAGTAAAATATCGATATGGCCAACAAGAGGCCGGAACTATAATTGAAGTCGAACAAGAGGTAGACGAACGCACTCCAAAGTTCAAAGTGTTGTGGTTCGGACCTGAGCATTTCACTGATTGGATGCGGCCAACAGGGTTGGAGGTTCTCAGTGAACGTCGGTGACTTAGTAGGGCACACTACTCTTCTTGGAAGTCGACTAGGAATTGTGATGGACCTTGACCCTGAAGTCAATGGAGTACTTTGTTTCATGAAGGGGCAGAGTTTATGGTTCGCCGCTCACCAATTGGAGGTGATTAGTGAAAGTCGGTGACTTAGTAAAGCTAGCAAGATGGTGTAAGAACGGCCCAGCGCTGATGCAGGTAACGGAGATAGACCCTCTCGGAAGCTGGGGGATGGTGCGCGCGCTATTTTTACAAGGCCCGAAAATAGGCGCGATATCCAAAGTAAGCAAAGGAAACGTTTTTACCCTTGAAAAATATGACGAGGCAATGAGACGACATTATGAACGTCGGTGACTTGGTAAAAGTAACAAGCGCAAGCAGACCCATCGTGACGGAAGTTGGCATCTTCTTGGGAATGGCACGCGACTGGAAAGAATGGTATCGAATTCTAGTAAAAGGCAACGAACAAAGATATGATGAGCCCTTCTGGGTAATCGAAGTGATAAGCGAAAAAAGCTTGACATTGTAATCGGCATGTGAGATAATACTAGTATGAAATGTGGAGATTTAGTAAGAATTCCAAAGGCCCGAATTGGCGTACCTGCTAACTCGCTTGGTCTTATTGTTGGTGCGAGAAGAAGCAAGCCAAGACGTTGGTTTATTTACGAGATTCAGCTTGTACACGCAGACAATCGCGTTGTCAGGCGAATTGCGCGAGACTTAGAGGCAGTAAAATGAAAGTCGGTGATTTAGTAAAAGTTATATCAGAAGATTTGCGCGTCCACACTGGCAGCACGGCTCTGGTTACAGATATACGGACGCACACGGATTCGTCGGGGTCGGTATTCCATATATACGCTCGAATGGTAGAACCCGACGCGCCGACATACTGGTTTCGAGCGCAACACGTGGAGGTGATTAGTGAAAGTCGGTGATTTAGTTCAGCTTTTAAACTATGGCCGCCAACCCATGCTAAGAATTGGCATCGTCGTGGGGTTCAAGAAATTTAACTCTGGAAAGCTAGCCAAGGTCGATTGGACCATTGGCAGGATAAAGCACCCCGGCGCATTTTGGGAGCAACATCAGTTGAAGGTTATCAATGGAACTCGGTGAAAAAGCTTGGTTTCTGTATGTTCTTCGATGCGCTGACGGCACATTCTATACCGGAGTGACGACAGACATAACTCGACGTCTAGACGAACATAATACAAAGAAGTGCGGAGCCAAGTATACCAAGACCAGACGACCCGTTGAACTAGTTTTCTGGTTAGACTTTGGGAATCGTTCAAGAGCGCAAAAAGCAGAACATAAATTCAAAAAACTAACACGTGTGCAAAAGGAAAAAATAATCAATGAAAGTCGGTGATTTAGTGCGAAAGACCGC
>TARA_R110000824_G_scaffold49167_4_pt1 | contig 10598 bp, 9 predicted proteins | sample TARA_R110000824 | Tara Oceans TARA_R110000824 (sample SAMEA4397747) | marine metagenome | biome: Polar Biome; feature: [MES] marine water layer (ENVO:01000295) within the mesopelagic zone...; material: water (ENVO:00002006), including particulate matter (ENVO:01000060) such as...... | reverse complement strand
TAAGTGGTAACCAAGATGTTTCGTGCAAAGATTATGCTAAATGGTCAAAGAAGAAAAAATTTGGACTAGAATTGAAAACTGCATCTAGTCTGGATGATGCTGAGCATGTTATAAACGTTAAGTGTAATTCATATTTTGATTATGATTCTGATACACAGAAGCTTAACGATAAAATGCGAAAAAAACTTGGAGAGAAACAATACGGGGCATATCATATGTTATATTTCGAGGATTGTACAGAAGAAGATGTAGCAAAGTATATGGGGTATAAACTGTCTGATACTAATCGTAAGATTGGCTACAGACAAGTAAAGAATCTCAAGTGTAAATTTCATAAGATTGCAGTAAAAATTTTAAAAGATGGAAGGGATTGGTAATGGATTTAACAGATGATCAAAAAGAGTATATAAAAAACAATGTGAATAAAGTCACAAATTTAAATGAACTCACCCAAAAATGTTTTAGGGATGATGATTTAGATGGCCGCACGAAAGAGGGTCGGTCTGTTCGGAAATACTTAATAGAGAATAATATTGATTATAAAACAACCCGTCGCAAACCACAGGACAAAATCGAACTAAACGATTCCCAAAAAGAATTCATTATCCAGCAAGCTCAGGAAGGGATGTCGTCGTTGGAAATCGCCAAGCTTATATTTCCAGAAAAGAGAGTAAAGCCACTAAGCAATGAGCAGAGAACGGTTCTCGCACACATCAACGAGGTCAATCCCGATTTCGTCCCATCACAAGACTCCGCCGCCGTAAATGATTACGTCCCGCCCAAAAGCCTAAGTCGTGTGGTAAAGAAAATCAATGATTCTACAGGGTTAGAGTTAGATGATCGCAAACTAAATAGGCAAAAGCAAATCTGTATAGATAAGCTCCGAATCAATCTATCCAATAGTAGATTTTTAAAAATCATCAATAATTATCTTAATAAGCCAGACAGAGAGTTATTCGAACAGGAATTCATCCGTTTGAGTTGGGACAAGCCTGATTTAACCGCAGACGAACTCAACCTATACCTTAACGTCTGCAAAGAGGTTATTAATTTGGAGGTTGTGTCTGCTCACCTAAACAAGCTTAACGACATGTTTGACGTTGCTGATGACCAGACCGAAATGACCGTACGTCTCGCGGAGATCATCAAAGCTAAATCGCAAGAGTATCATCAATGTGAAACCCGCATTGAGAATTTAACGAAGAAGCTGCAAGGTGACCGTGCTGAACGCATGAAGAAGTCCAGCAAGAACAATGCGTCATTTTTATCCATCGTTCAGATGTTTCAAGAAGAGGAAGAGCGGGAGAATATGGTTCGCATGGCAGAAATGCAAAAAAAGCTAATTAAAGAAGAGGCTGAGCGGATGGAAGGTATGGCAGAGTGGAAAGCGCGAATCTTAGGTATTAGTCAAGACGATGCAATTTGAATGTAAAGAGTGTGGTCAGACGTTCGATACGCAACGTGGTCTACATATGCACATCAAGAAGCACGATATGCTTCTTGGTGACTACTATGTCAAACACTATCCACGTTTCGACAGGCTGACTGAAAAACCTATCGAATTCAAAAACGCCAAACAGTACTTCTCTACAGATTTCAACACAACCAAGAACATGAACCTCTGGTTTGAGAAAGCGCCCAAAGATGAGGTAAAAAAATATATATTGGAGAAATTTAAAAAAAGAATAGAAAACAAGAACCTCAAACACGCTCCATCGAGCCTGTATCTGAAGACGGGCGATTGGCCTACGCTGGACATCATAAAAAAGCTGTTCGGCGGTTACAACGCATTCTGTGAGCAAGTCGGGGTAAGTCCTGCGTATGGGAGTAATATATGTAAAGAGTTTTTTGAAGATTATAGTAGTGAAGAGGTTTGGATCGACACAAGAGAGAATAAACCTCTAAACTTTAAAAATTCTTATGTTTTTAAACTAGACTTCGGTGATTACACCTTACCCCCGAAAAACTACACCCATACTCATGCAGAAAGAAAGTCATTCCAAGATTTCGCCGCTACTGTAACAAATGGTTATGCTAGGTTCATTAGGGAGATAGAAAGATGCCAAAGTTTGGGGTGTTTCTTATTTATTGTTGTGGAGGCGGATTATAATCAAATTTATAAAACAAATAGTGCTGCTTACAAAAAATTCAATATGGGATTTGTGTTTAGCAGAATGAGATCTATCGAGGCGCAATTTAGTGACTGTTGTCAATTTGTGTTTAGTGGTTCTAGAGAAGGCAGTGAGGAGTTAATACCCAAGATCCTCTGCTGTGGTAAGAAGCTGTGGAACGTTGACTTACAGTATTTTTGGGAAAAAGAATTAGAAAAAAATGGCTTGGATAGAAGGCAATCAAGACCTGTACAAGAAGTTCAAAGAAGTAAACGAAGAGATACTTTCCAAAAAAGGATACATCGAAGAAGGAGAGGCTAAGCTTCTGCTTTATAAGTTCTTAAGGGATAATCCATCTTTTGCTTGTGAGTTATTCACTGGTGTGAAATTATTTCCGTTTCAACACATGGCTGTAAAGTCTATGATGGAGACGGATTACTTTTTGGGCATATGGAGCCGTGGTATGAGTAAATCCTTCTCTACTGCTGTATTTGCTATTCTAGATGCTATTTTTAATCAAGGCGTACAGATAGGAATCATATCTAAATCATTTCGTCAGTCCAAGATGATCTTTAAAAAGATTGAGGATATTGCTAGAAGCCCGAAGGCTGAGTTTTTATCTCAATGTATAACTAGAACATCGAAAATGAATGATGAATGGGTTATGGAGATAGGCTCTAGTAGTATCAGAGCTTTGCCTCTAGGCGATGGCGAAAAGCTCCGAGGTTTCCGCTTCCAACGTATGATTATTGACGAACTACTCCTCATGCCTGAGAAGATCTTCAATGAGGTTATCATGCCATTCCTTTCTGTTGTTGAGAACCCTACTGAACGTCAAGAGATTTATGATCTAGAAACCCAGATGATCGCGGAGGGTGAAATGACCGAAGAGGAAAGAAAACGGTGGCCAAATAACAAAATTATTGGTTTATCCTCTGCATCGTATAAGTTTGAATATTTGTTTAAGCTTTATCAGCAATATGAATCTCTAATCATCAATGAGAATAAACAAGATGGCGCTCATAGGGTAATTATGCATTTTAGCTATGATTGCGCCCCTGCACAGCTGTATGATCAAAATTTGATTAATCAATCTAAATCAACAATGAGTCAGTCTCAGTTCGAACGAGAATTTGGCGCTGTATTCACAGATGATAGTTCTGGATATTTCAAAGTCAGTAAAATGGCTTCATGCACTCTTCCTGATGGTGAAGGGCAGTGTGTCGAGGTGATTGGAGATCCCGCCTCCAAATACATCCTCGCATTTGACCCCTCTTGGTCCGAGAGTGAAAGCTCAGACGATTTCGCCATACTTTTGATAAAGATCCACCCAGAAACGAGAAAAGGCGTTGTAGTGCATAGCTACGCAGTTTCTGGCTCAAACCTACAGACTCACATTAGATACATGGCTTATCTACTGACTAACTTCAATATTGAAATGGTGGTTGGCGATTACAATGGAGGTGTTCAATTTTTGAGTGCGTGTAAAGAGAGTGGCATATTTAAAAAATTAAATTTAAAAATAGATACGGTAGACGCTGATTTAGATAACCCTAAAGATTACGCTAAAGGTATTAGGAAGCTCAAGAACGCAATAGACAAATCATCAAGAAAATTTGTCTTTTTAAGAAAACCTAGCTCTACATGGATTCGTTTCGCTAATGAAAGTTTACAATCAGCATTCGATCACAAAAGATTATACTTCGCTGGTTCTGCTATGGATGACAACTACAACATGCAGAGAAAAGCTAATATCCCTATTGATAATTTGAAGTTCTTGAGGAATCAAGATGCTGAAGAAAAAAACAAAGGAGCCAAGATGATTGATTTTGTAGAGCATCAAAGAGATATGATGGATCTTATAAAAGTCCAATGCGCTTTAGTGCAAGTTACCACTTCGCCACAAGGAACACAAAGTTTTGATCTACCCCCTAACCTTCGTAAGCAGAGGGGCGCTGACAAAGCCCGAAAAGACTCCTACTCTGCTTTGGTTCTAGGTAACTGGGGCATGAATGTATATTTCGACATGTTGGATAACCAAGACTCCGATATTACAGAAACATTCACCCCAATGTTTATTTCTTAACTTTTAAAAGTTAGAAAGTTACTTTTCGTGTAATATAATATTGTAATGGCTAGGAAGTATACGAAAAAATCAGACTATTGGAAAAAGTTTAATAAAAACAATAACTTGGAAGATTTAGCTATGAGCCAAGCTTCTGAAGAATCATACACCCCAGAATTACTGGGTGAATCATTTTATACATCAGACGCTTCGTATAAGAGTGTGTCTACAGCTAGAACTAACAGGGCTAGCTCTTCAAGCGCTACAAGGGTCAATCGCTCAGCAGTAAGTAATACTATCGACAGATTCTCTAGCATACGAAAGGGTATGTTGCCTTACCAGTATGCTGCTGATGGCGTAAATGTTCGTGAAGGGATCGAGCTATGCCAGAAAGCTTATGCCAACGTTGCTGTATTCAGAAACGCTGTGGACGTTATGTCTGAGTTCGCGAACACTGAAATCTACTTAGAGGGAGGAACAAAGAAGAGTCGTGAATTCTTCCAACAGTTCTTCAAGCGGATTAACCTTCAAAACCTAAAAGATCAATACTTCCGTGAGTATTATCGTAGTGGTAATATTTTTGTCTATAGATTTGATGGGGAATTCAACGTGGAGGATTATGCTCGACTTATGAATCAAGTTGGCTCTATTAATCCTTCCGCTAATAAGATTCCAGTCAAGTATGTGCTACTAAACCCTTTCGACATTGTATCTAAGAGGGCTACCACATTTAATGTTGGGGCATATGAGAAAGTCTTATCTGAGTATGAGCTTTCCCGCTTACAGAACCCATCTACAGAAGAAGATCAGTTAATTTATGACTCTCTAGACCCTGAGATGAAGAAGCTGATCAAGGATGGTTCATACTACACAGATGGAATCAAAATTGAATTAGACCCCAAACGTCTTAGCTTCTCTTTCTATAAGAAACAAGATTATGAGCCATTTGCAATACCATTTGGATACCCTGTATTAGAAGATATCAATGCTAAGCTTGAGCTTAAAAAAATGGATCAAGCAATTACCCGTACTGTTGAGAATGTCATTCTTCTTATCACTATGGGTGCTGAGCCTGAGAAAGGTGGAGTTAACGCCAATAACATTAACGCAATGCAGCACCTCTTCAAGAATGAGAGTGTTGGTCGGGTTCTAATATCAGATTACACCACTAAAGCTAATTTCGTTATTCCAGATCTGAATAAAGTTCTTGGACCCGCAAAGTATCAGATTCTCAATGATGATATCAAGCAAGGTCTGCAAAACATTGTCGTTGGAGATGAGAAATATAATTCAACACAAGTTAAAGCCCAAATCTTTATTGACCGTCTAAAAGAAGCTAGAAGCTGTTTTTTAAATGATTTCTTACAGAAGGAGATCAAGCGTATTGCTAATACTCTTGGGTTCAAGTCATATCCGACTGCTACAATGAAGGACATCGACATGCGTGATGAAACTCAGCTTATGCGTGTTTCTACCCGCCTTATGGAGCTTGGTATTCTTACCCCTCAACAAGGAATGGAGATGTTCCATAATGGCAAGTTCCCGAATGCAGAAGATATTGCTCCTGCTCAAACTACCTTTATTGAACAAAGGAAAGAGGGTTTTTACAATCCCATCGTTGGCGGTGTGCCAATGATTGAGGACGAAGAGCCTGATAAGGCTAAAACCCCTGAAGCTGCTGGTAGGCCACATGGCACTACCACAGTAGATGAGCAAAAACTATCTAACGCAGAATACTCTAGAACAAACATTCAATCTACTATTTATGCCGTAGAAGCCTTTAATTCTATAGCTAGAGAGAGGGCTGAAGAGAAGTTTGGTAACGAGTTGAGTGAGCAGCAAGAAGAGATGGTAACTAAACTTTGTGAGTCGATTGTTTGCGCTTCTGAGCGTGAACAGTGGAATCAGACCCTTGAAGCTTGTATTGGTAATTTCGAACTTATCGAAGAATTAAATGTAATGAACGAGGTTTTAAGTGTAGCTAATAAGCATAACTTAGAAATTTATCCATCAGCAATTTTATATCACAGTCATGAAAATTAATCCAGAAGACATTGAATTACCCCTTGAGAAAACTGTTAGTTTTAAAAATGGGGAAGCGGAAGTATCTATCGCTAGTAAGTATAGCGGTTCAGAAGCAGGTTTGTATAAATCTTATATGAGCGTGTGTGCATCTGATGATAAAGCTCTTACGGACACTGAAGGTATGGACAAAAAGCATACTTATGCTGCTTGTGCTGTTCAGTATGATAAGATGCGAGCTATGATGACGGATGATAGCAAAGGGGAGCTTACTGATAAGCAGAAGCAACTTCCACCCGCGCTACAAAAAGTCATCCTCGAAAAGATGAAGAAGGATGGAAAGATCAGTAAAGAAGACTCTGAGGCCGCTGAAAAGAAACTTTTATCCAAAGACGATGAAAAAGAGCCTGATCCAAAAGGTGAAAAACTGGAGGTTAAGGAGAAAAAGTAAAATGCCTTATAAGTATACAACCACTTTTGAATCTGAAATTTTCGCTCATCAAGTGGATGATGAGTTTGTATCTAAGGCTTCTCTAAGTGAGCTATCTTCCCTAGTCCCCAAAAATATTGACTTTGAGAAGAATGTAGACCTACTGGGTGTATCATTTAACGCTGCTGTTGTTAATGTGTTTAATAGAAACGGTGACGGTATTGATACCGCCACCGCTTTAAAGTATAACGATCAGTTTATACATAAGCCCACTAATATAGAGCATAATAAAGATAAGATTGTAGGGCATATTGTTACTGCTGGTTTCAGCGATTACGGCTCTAATAAAATTTTATCTAATGAAGAATTAGAAAATAAGAAAGACCCGTTTAATATAGCATTAGGCGCTGTGGTCTATAAGTCGGCAAATAAAAAGTTTGCTCAACTTCTAGAAAGATCAACTGATCCTGAAGACGAATCTTATTATAAAAAAATATCTGCGAGTTGGGAGGTTGGTTTCTCTAATTATGTTTTGGCGGTAGGAAGCGGTAAGCTTAACGAAGCCACAATCATATCAGACCCCCATAAGATTAAAGAAATGAACGCTTTCTTGAAAGCTTATGGCGGTTCTGGTAAAACTGATAAAGGCGAACCTATCTATAGATTGATTACTGGAAAGATATATCCGTTGGGTATAGGTTTCACTTCTAATCCAGCCGCAGATGTAAAAGGTATCTACAAAGATCAAGAAGATAGTGATCGAGATAAATTTTCACAAAAAGATAAAAAAATTGTAACAAAAGAAAATAACATAGCTATGGAAAACATTGTTAACGAACTAAAGGATCTTCTTATCGAGAAAAAAATCGGTGAGGAGACTGTAGCTTCCATGACTCAGACTTTTTCAGAGGCGATTCGTGAAAAGAACGAAGAGTTTTTGAAGGAAGCAGAGGCTCTTAAGAGCGAAAAGGAAGCTGTCAAAAAGGAATACGAAGATCTTAAAGCATCTGTGGACGGGCTTGAAGCCAAGCTCACTGAAGCAAATGATCGGATTAACGTTTTTGAAAATGAGAAAAAGGCTGAAGAAGCTGTTGCTCGTTTCAATGTGCGTATGGACGAACTTGATTCCAAGTTCGAACTATCTGATGAAGATCGTCAATTCCTTGCTGAAGAAGTGAAGTCTCTTGACGAGGCTGAAGAAGCGTTCGCTTCTTACTCTGATAAGCTTGAAGTGCTTTGGAAGCATAAGAGCAAAGCTAATAAAGAAGCTTTCGAGGCTGAAATTCAGGCTCGCATTGATGAGGAAGTTGCTAAGCGTGTTGCTAATACTTCGGAAGAAGTTGATGTTGAGCAAGCTCTCGACAATGCACATCAAATTGACGCTGACATTTCAAACAATAACGAGGCTGTCGCTTCTCAAGAAGAGAGTCTCGTTGACAAATTTAAAAAAGCGTTCTCTCGCGAGAACATCGAAATTTCTTAACTTAAACTAAAAATAATATTATGGGACTTAAAATTCTTCCTTTTAGACAATATGACGACCACGATGTCGTTAATCTCTATCGAGTCGCTGACGGCATGGTACTCGATAACACAACCGATGCTGGTTCTGGCGATGCTGGAACTTTCGTGAAGGTTTCTGCTGGTAACTTCTCTGCTGATCCTGTCGCTTATGAAACAGACAGCTATCTTGGAAAAACCGATTATCCTTTTGTTGGGCGTAATCAGTATCCAAAAGTAAGCCTTCAAGTCGAGCCAGCTGGAGCTGGAGATGTGCCTCTTGGTATCACTCTTCTTCAGACTGCTAAAGCTGACGAAAATGGAGAGAAGCTTCTCTACAATCCTCAAAAAGCTGCTGAACTTCAGGCTGCTCTCCCCGGAGAAGCTGTTCCTGTTGCCACTAAAGGTATCTTCACTATTGCTACCTCCGCTTTCCAAGGCGCTCTTGGTGGCGATCTTGCTATTGGAAGTGGAATCAAAGCTTCTACTGGTGGAACCGCAACTGGTTGCCTTCCTACTGATAGCGCATGTTTTGGAACCATTCTTGGAACTGGTAGTCGCACCTCTCAAAACGGTGTTACCGATCAGTTTGCTGGTGAGTACCTTGTCTTTAAATTCAAGTAATATAGAAAGAATCTAAAAAATGAAAATCACTTTAAAAAGAACTCCAGAACAAATCGAGTTGGTTAAAGCTATGGCTTCTCGTAACCGCACTGTCGCTTACGAAGCTCAAGTAGCTCTTGCTGAGTTTATTGGACCTGTGCTTGCAGAGGTTATCAATCAAGCTCCTACGCTTTCTAACCTTTTCACCACGCTTCAGTTTAACGCTGATGACAATCCTTCGATCCCTCTTGATCTCTATCATGACATCAATGACGAAGATTACATCAAGGTTTACAGCCAGTCTCATGCTGGTGGTCTCCCTACCAATCAGGTGCTTCCTACTGCGTCCGAGATGAAAATCGCTACCTACGGTCTTGATACCGCTGTTAGCTTTGATCGTCGTTACGCAGCTAAGTCCCGCATGGATGTTGTCTCTAAGACCTTCACCCGCGCTGCTCAGGAAATCCTTGCTAAGCAGGAGACTACCTCCGCTAGCTTGATTATGGGAGCGCTTTCTGAGGCTTCAACCAACAGCGTTGATCACGTTTTTGAAAACGGTCATGGCAGCTTGAATTTCGTCCTTGACGATATCAACAAGCTTATGACTAAAGCTAAGCGTATTCAGTCTTCTTTCCTTGGTGGATCACCTGCTGGTGGAACCGCTAAAGGAATTACTGACCTGATCGTTTCTCCAGAAGTTGTCGAAAAGCTTCGTGCTATGGCTTACAATCCAATCAATACTGCTGGTGGACGAGGAGACGGTACTGCTGGAAATGCTAGTACAGCATTCCCTGTTGCTGCTCCTGATGAGCTTCGCATGAGCGTTTACAACAACGCTGGCCTTCCTGAGTTCTACGGCATTTCCATCATGGAGATCCTTGAGCTTGGAGCAGGTAAGAAGTTCACTAACGTGTTTGATGCTGCTCAGGCATCTGGCGCTTCTACTGGAGCTGCGTTGTTCACTACTAACGACGATCTTGTTGTTGGTATCGACCGCTCCCGTGAGTCCCTTATCCGCGCTGTTGCTGTTGATGAAGATTCTGGTGGTGAGTTTAACCTCATCGCTGATGATCAGTACAGCATTCGCCAACAGAAGATTGGATACTTCGGATCGCTTGAAGAGGGCCGCATGGTTCTTGACAATCGCGCTCTTGTCGGATGTATCGTTTCTGCTTAATAGCAAATTCTACATTAAGAGTCGCTCCTTCGGGGGCGGCTCTTTTTTTTGTTTATTTTTCTGTATATTGTGTATAATAATGTATGGACAACTTTGAAAACGTATCATTCGGTAATGGTGAGAATAATTATTTTGGCGCAGAAACTACAGCTGAGCTTACTGAGAAACTTGGTTTTTATGGGAAATCCGAGCTTAGAGGTTTAGCTTCTAAGGTCGGGCTGAATCCAAATTACCCAACTAGAGTTTTAAAGGATATGATCCTTAAAGAATTTAGATCTTATAAAGCTAAGAACTCACCTATCCCCGCCCCAAAGCCGATGTTTGCTGAAGCTTCTGAAGAGATTCAAGATATGATTAAGTCCGTTAGCAAAGTAAGTGCTGACGAAAAAGCTAAAAAGAAATGGTCTAAAAAAAATAACTCCAAGAAAAAAGATAATTAATAGTGTAACATAAGGCATGAGTGTAATTAGCGATTTAGCCTCTGGCATCTTTACAGACGAATTTGATAGCGATACAGGTATTGCTACATCAGGTTCTATTCAAGCTTGGTTAGAAAATAACTTGGGCGAACTGAATAACTTAATCTATAAAGATTTTAGTGGCGCGAGCGCTGATCTAGACACTGAGGCTCAGTCTATCCATAAGGAGCTTTATTTGCATAGTTATTATAAAAAGCAGTCTAGGAATGCA
>TARA_R110000824_G_scaffold42506_4_pt1 | contig 10599 bp, 28 predicted proteins | sample TARA_R110000824 | Tara Oceans TARA_R110000824 (sample SAMEA4397747) | marine metagenome | biome: Polar Biome; feature: [MES] marine water layer (ENVO:01000295) within the mesopelagic zone...; material: water (ENVO:00002006), including particulate matter (ENVO:01000060) such as...... | reverse complement strand
CTATATTTTGAAATCTACTCCTCGTCATCTAAATACTCCTCATCATCAAAATCATCAGCTTCCATATAAAGCATAGCGGCCTTAAGACCTTCTAAATGTCCTACCATCGCATAACCATCATGAAATAGTCCGGCAGCTTCGTGTCTTATGTCTGCGTTATCACTAACAATAACGGTTAATATGCCAACAACTTCGCCGCTTCTTATTTCGTCAGCTAAATTTTCAACGTACTCTAGTAATCTTCTTGAGGTCGGGTCTAATGGAATTGGCTTGCTCATGTCTATTCCTTTTGGTTTGTATCGGTTGAATGCTCTTTAGCTCCCCAAGGAACCTGTAACCACTTACAGGCTTCCTTAGTTTTTCCCATAAAGTGAATCTCCGACATACCAACCGCCGATGCTGCGCGTTTCTTTTCCTCTGACAGAGCCTTAGATTCTTTCTTAGGTCTACTCATTTCTTCAGCTCCTTTTCCATCTCGAAAATCCGACCCTTCGTGAAAGCTGACTCAACAAGCAGCTCGACAATCCTTAAGCTATCTTCGCTAAATCTCTCGTCAGCTTTCAACATCTCAATCAACTCGTTTATTCCGTCACCGTAATCATTCATATCGTTTAATCCTTATTTAGTTTAAAAGGGTACATCTTCTGCAAACTCTGGCGTTGATTCACTCTGCGGCTTGCTTGGTGGCATTGTGGCATCTTCTCGCGGGGCTATCAACTCAAAATTACTCACAATAACCTCGGTCTTGTATTGCGTCTGCCCATCTTTCTCGTAAGTCGATGTTCTCAGCTTACCCTCAATAGCGAGGTTTTGTCCTTTCTTGCAATACTGGGCAATGATCTCAGCCTGACGACCGAAACAAGCACAACGGAACCATTCAGTGCGGGAATCTGTCTCACCTGTTGACTTGTTCTTCCATCGTTCAGTGTCAGCAAGAGAGAAGTTAACAACTGGGTCACCTCCACCTGTGGTTCTTAACTCTGGATCGTTTCCTAATCTTCCTACTATGTTAATTCTATGCATGTCGTTCTCCTTATGATGCTTCTGATTTAATTAATGCCCATGCTTCCGATGATACTTCATCTTCGGTGTTGTGACCTTCTTGTGTTAACTTGATGTATTCCTCAAATGCGTCCTTACCCTTTTCCGCTAGTTCATCAACAATCTTCTTGAACTTCACCTTTGTGCCTTGCTCAAAAGAGTTATACAAGTTGGTGAATATTGCTGTATCGGTATTACGCTGAATGACATACATCTCTAATGCGTCACTATCCGCTATCGTCTTGTCGAAGTGAGCTTTAAGTGCGTCATCAAAGGTAGGTAATTCAGGATTGGTCACATCAGCTCGCGACTCAAGTTGAGCGATTGCCTCATTGATCGAACCGGAACCCTCTACCCATGATTTAATCTTAGCCCAGTCAGCACCCTTCTTATCAGCCAATACTTCGAGCTGAACCATATTCATCTTAGGAGCCTGTAGTGGCTGAGTCTTTGCGGTATTTTCAGTCTTGGACTTACCTAGATTACCGTCATTGTCTTCCTGAAAGATACCAGCAGCACTTGCCAGAGCATATCGACGCATGTAAGAGATGGTTGAACCTGCTTCCTGTGCAATGTTCTTGCCTTGGAATGCGAGGTCAAAGGTATCTTCAATCCATTCACCCGACTTGTGCATGATCCTAGTGGTCAACGCGATGTTGTTCTCTATGCGAGAGGGAAACTGTACAACCGATAGTCCGACTTCGCTGAAGACAGGTCTGACCACGTTTAATACTTCAGCAAGGTCAGCATACTTCGACTTAAAGAATGGGTTGCTGGCATCTTTGCTAGGGTTTTGAATCTTACCTTGCGCTTCTGATAACGCTGTTGCTAATGCACCTATCTCGTTTGATGTTCTAATCACTTTTTTTCTCCTTCGGCAGATTGGGATTGTTCAAGCGCATACTGGTCAGCATACCCTTTGATGTATTCTATTGATTGATCTCTTAATGCGGGAAGGCCAGCCTTACAATCTTGCTCGCCTTTGTTGAAGTCTTTCATGTCTTACTCCTATTTAGTTGAAGCTATTGTGGCATAGGATTTGTGCCGATGCAAGGGTTATGAGACAATAATTCAAATTAATTTAGGAGAATGAAATGAAGATGTACGGGATAGGAAAGATGCTTACTGACAGGGAGATTACTGTCACTGCTCTGGCACAAGAATTGGGCGTTAATCGTCAGAAGATACAGTATTGGTTAGATAATAATGCTGATGTTTACGCTCATGTTGATGAGAAGTCTGGCATCGTGACTAAAATCACGGCAAGCCCTAAGACTAAGGTTTTATACGAGAGAACTGAAGAGGAGGTGAAGTAATGAATATAATTTATGCAGTAGCCCAGTGGACAATCATGCTACTAATCAGAGTGCCGCTAATCCTTCTGGGGTTGGTTGTAATCCCAGTAGCACTATTGTTTAGACATACTGAGATCAAGCCGGAAGACGGACAGCTTCATGAATTCACCCACCTACCTAAGTGGGCTTGGATATGGGACAACGAGCGTGACGGGGCGACAGGTGATCAAGAAGGCCGCTGGCATCGGATGTCGTTCGGTGGTGATTCAAAGAGCTTCGTATCAATGTATTGGTGGTTGGCGCTTCGTAACCCAGTAAATAATATGCGATTCACATCATGGTTAAGCTGTAACACTGAGGAAGCTACAGTCACTCTTCTAGGCGGTCAGTATCACGTTGGTGATGATGATGATAGGTCGGGCTTCGGATGGCATTTCCTCAAGGCAGCCGATACAGAAGGCTTCAATTACTACTGCTTCAGGTTCGTTGGTTGTGAATGGGGTGACGGCAGAGTGCTGGACATAGAGCTAGGGCATAAGGTCAAGTTAGATCATAACATGGACTACCCAACGGGCGGGAATAATCAGAAGGCATGGAAAGGCTTTACGTTTGTTATCAATCCGTTCTTAAAGTTTCAGGAGTAGTAAGTAATTGAAATATTCCCGACTACAATTAGACATTGCGTTTAACAGTAGTCGGGAGTAGTATTACTTCATTGGCTGGTTACTAGACCAGTTGAATAGTAAGAGAGAGTTACGTATCAACCTGCCAACACGGCGATTATACCACCTCTGTTTTATATTATTCAACTCCCAGTTAATCATTCGTGGCGATTTCGTGCGCCCATTGACAATAGCGAAAGTCTTATTCTGCGATACGTCTGACAGCTTGACGAAAGAATAAGCCCATGTAAGCAAAAGCACCTGTCGAGAATCTGTTGGTTCCGATGTTTGTAAGGTGTCTCGGGGTTGCTCCTGAGAGGAATGTGATGAGTACCATTATCGAAAGCATAGCGTGTGTGGATGCAGATGGGAAAAAGCTGACCTATGCCTGTAATAAAACTCAAGCTATTTCTTTCCCATTTCCCCCATGGGAGCTTATACGGGAAGAATGAACAAGAATCATCTAGTCCCATACCAACATGAAAATGTTTCATTGTACATAGCCATAAATAATTGATAGTTTGGTTGGACTAACTAATGGAATAACGAAATGAGTGATTGCGAAGGCTGTGAGTTAGCTGAGATACAAAGAGTCCTGATGTGCAGTGACATAGATGTCATGTATCGCAAGATAGCCAACCTAGAAGCAGAAATTAGACTATTGAAGGCTGTTGGCAGGGTTCGACTATCACGGCACAAAGAGCAAATCGAGAAAGCAAGAGAAGCGTTTAAAAAACTAAACAGTGGAGAAACGGGATGAAAGAGCAATTCAACGACCAACTAAAGAATATCTTCATGGCTTGTGACGTACCAGAAGCTGACGCAATCAAAGCTGCGAAGAAGATTACCGACGATGTAGACAGTCATGATCCGTTAGACTACGCCATAGGCAGTCATGATTTCGAGCTTTGCTATCGAGATTTCAGCATAACTCAAAACAACGGATCATGGTGGTTTAGCGATAACACTAAGGATTTAAACCTGCACGACTACGATATTATTTCAGGACTCATGACAGTGGATGCGATGAGGAGACAAGGACTGTGAAGCTACGTAGCTATCAAGAGGGCGCGTTGTGCAAGGCTAGGCAGTCAATGCAACAGGGTCATCAAAGACCGCTCCTAATGGCCCCTACGGGCGCTGGTAAGACAGCCATCGCCATCGCATTAATCAAACTCGCACTCGCTAAGGGTAAAAGAGTGTTATTCACTGTTGACCGCTTGCAGTTAATCAATCAAACCTCTGAGGTGTTCTATAAGGCTGGGCTAGATCATGGCATTATTCAGGGTTTTGGATGGCGAGAGAATACCCGCGCACCCTTACAGTTAGCCAGTGTCCAGACCCTAATCAGGCGTGACCACCACAAACTGATGGACTTCGATTTAATTATTAACGATGAAGCTCATGTGGTTTATAAAGGCATGACGGATCGGATGAACACTAAATGGAAGGATACGAAAGTGCTGGGATTGTCAGCAACACCCTTCACTAAGGGTCTAGGGTTAATTTATGATGACCTGATTGTTGTAGAAACCACTGAAAACCTCATCAATGAGGGATATCTGTGTGATTTTGACGCATGGGGAGCCTCAGAAATAGATTTGAAGGGTGTTAGGACGTTAGCGGGGGAGTATAATCAGAAACAACTAGGCGAAAAGGTTAACAAGACTAAGATTATCGGCGATATTGTTAAAACTTGGTTTGATAAGGGCGAGAATCGGCAGACGTTATGCTTCGCTGTCAATGTGGCGCACTCAAAAGCCATCGTTGCTGAGTTTATTGCCAAAGGTGTACCCGCTGAACATATGGATTCACATACCGACGAAGATGAGCGAGAATTAATTCTGAAACGCTATGAATCTGGCGAGACTAAGATACTTTCAAACTGTGGTATAACAACAAAGGGGTTTGATTCGCCTAATACGTCATGTCTAATTCTAGGCAGACCCACAAAAAGCCTAATGTTACATATCCAGATGCTAGGCAGGGTTTTAAGAATGGGCGAGGATAGAAGTAAAGCGATTATCTTGGATCATGGCGGCAATATTGGCAGATTGGGATTCCCTACTGACGAACTCCCGCAATATCTTTGCAACGGTGAGCTAGAAGTTAAGACAGATAGCAAAGATGGGGAAGAAAAAGAAGAAAAAGAGACATTACCTACCAACTGTGAGAAGTGTAACCATTTGTCCACTGAATTTGTTTGCCCATCATGTGGACATGTGCCTATCAGGTCACCCAATATCGAGTCAACAGATGAAAAGCTCAAGAAACTCAAGCGAAAAGGTCAAGATATGGCGGTTTCTGACAAACATAGATGGTTTGGCGAGTTATTAGGGCATGCTAGGTCTAAAGGTTTTCAGGATGGCTGGGCTAGTCACAAATATAAAGAGAAGTTTGGCGTATTCCCGCACAAAAAGGTTGGCATTGTCCCCATCCGACCCAGTGAGGAGATATTAGGCTTTATCAAACACCTACAAATCAAGAATGCGAGAAGGAATAGAGCGTGAAACTAACGGTAAAGGAATTAAAAGAAACAATTAGGGCCGATGATTTAATCCCAATGATGGAAAAATGGCTTGAGGGCTTTGAATTTGAGGGTAAAATGATCAACCTAAAGATAACTGTTGCAGGTAATACCATTGGACATCGTGCGTTGTTCTGGATATGGATGCGGCAACTAGCTAAAAACTTTAGTGAAAGGGGTGAAGACAAGTATACAGATAGACAGATGCACGACTTACTTTGTCACAAGTTTTTAGGCTATACAGGCGAGATCACGATAGGAAGCACTGTTATTAAGCCCGCATTAAGGACGCTAACCTATCCAAACGAGCTAACAGGCGCTGAGTTTGGGCATTTATTAAGCCAAATCGACGCATGGAGCGCACAAGTTGGCGTGTTATTGGTCACACAATCAAATAGCGATTACGCAGAATATAAAGAGGCTAATTCATGATAGAATCTATCGGCGCAAAGTGTTTTAACATCCAAGAGTTAGTACCGAAAACGGTATATGATGAAAGGGGCCAGAAAGCATGGCAGTTAATCGACAATCGGTTAATCGAAAATCTGGATTCACTTAGAAAGCAATTAGGTGTCCCGATGACCTGCAATAATTGGTATACTGGCGGGTCTAGGTCACAATCAGGGCTTAGAATAGTTGGTCAACCTTACTATAGACCATTCTCTCAACATTCATTCGGCAGAGCGGCAGACCTTGTTTGCAGTATCGACGCAAAGGAAATCAGGCGCAGATTGAGAGAGAAAGTTATTGTTCTTCCGCATCCTTGCGTCATCGAGGAATTTGATAGCAAGGGCGACGAAATAAGCTGGATTCACATAGACGTAAGAAATCAAACCAATCATTTATATTTTATGAGGGCATAACATGGGCATAATATCGACTATTTTAGGGTCTGGCGAGGTTATATCGAAGGGTTTCGGCCTAATTGACTCAATGCATACATCAAAAGAGGAGGAAATTCTAGCTAAGTCTAAAGCTAAGACGGATTTAATGACAGCTTACGCCCCTTTCAAGGTAGCGCAGCGTTATCTAGCGTTGATATTCTCGTTCACGTTTGTCGGGTCGTTCATCTTGGTGCTGGGTTTAACATTGGCGGGTAAGGGTGATATAGAATCCGTGAAAACAGTATTATCAGAATTCTATATCGGCCCCATTATGTTGATGATTGTTGGTTTTTACTTTGGCGGAGGTTTGATAGAGTCAACTAAAAGGAAATAAGCTAAACAAATCGGCTACCCTTCCTTAATGCCTTCTCTAACTCCCTAAGTTCAGGTAATGAATCAGGCGGTATCATAACCTGAACGGGGATTAACCCGCTCGCCGCCTTTTTGTCTCTCCACTTCTGAACCCTTGCGGCGTTCATTGCCTTCGCGTGTTTGATTTGCTTTTGAGTCTTCATTACTTTGTTCCCTTATTTATTGAAGAATCATTGTCATCGTATGAGTACATTTTAAGTACTCGAATTTTCTTGTCGATTGTTGTGTTCATAGAGCTTACAACTACCGCATGAAGTATCCAGAATAAAATCCAACCACCAACCGTACCTAGTGTAAATAGGATATGTACTAGGTGCCAACCACCAACAGTCGGTCGATCTGCTTCTAACATTGCTGCTTCTAACATTGCTATTTCTTGTTTGATGTTCATTACTTTACTTCCTTATTTATTGAAGGCATTAATATGCCAATGCATTTAATTGCGCCGTTTGGCTTTTTTAGGTATACGTGCCTAATTCCGCCCTCGTTAACCAGTGAATCAGCTAGAATTAGCTTTGAATCTTTGTTGTATTCTTTCATACTCTAACAACCCCTAATTCAGTGCGAGCAGACTCTAACGCGTCTACCTTGCGAAGTCCTGACAATAACGAAGGTGAGAACCATTTCTCATTATCAAACATATTCTCAAAAGCCCAGATGTTAAACTTAGTATCGTAATTAATCTGGAATTCAACCCCGTAATAGATGGTTGAATCATTGAACTTTGGCGAGTGATAGAAAAAAGCATCACCGTTTCGTTCTTGCCCAGCTATCAGGGATGTAGCGCCTACTATTTCCTTTGTGTCGCTAGTATGTAACGAAATGAAGTATTTCAGCCATTCGTATTCACTACACTCTCGCGCTGGCAGGTTATCGTCTAGCAAATGATCGTCATCCGTAGATTCGTGTTTATGTATTGCGTTAACAAGTTTAATTTGTGTAATGTTCATTAGTTAACCTTCTTTTTGAAAAATTGAGCGCCATGTATTTCGCGGCCCCGATCGATAACCTTATTGGCATCCTTCTCGCTTGAGGCGTAATATTCTGCAAAGCGTTCAATTGAAATGAAGTTGTTTATCCAGTCCAGATAGTAACGTTGCAATGCTTCTTTGTGTCCACCCTGCAGTGCTATTTGAAACTTGGTAAGATGCTTTGGTTTAATTTGTGTAATTTTCATGATTTATCCTCATCATATACATAATAAACAACAGCAAATCCAATTAACCCTAAAATCAATGCCGCCCATGTTCCATCGCTACCACCAAAGCCCTCAACAATATAATATAAGCCGCCAATCACCGCAGCGCCAACAGCCGCCAAAGCAACCACGGCAACCAACCAAAAAACGATATCAAATGAAGCCCTAGCCCCAAATAGAAGTATAAACACAATAATGCAAAGTAATAATATGATCATGATTTCTTTCCCTCTTTTTGTTCGCTCTGTTCACGTAATGACGCGATAACGGTCTGTCGGTTTAATGATCGCGCTACGTAGCGACCGCCTGATTTTGTGACTAGCTCACCCTTGAACATTGGTTTGCCTAGATAATTCTCTGTAATGATTTTAAGCTTCATTCTTATCGCTCCAATTGATTGATGTAGTCGTTCGCTGTCTCTTCAAGCGCATACCATGCAAGTGCATTGGCTACTTGAGTATAATCCTCGTTTGATTCGCCGTCCTCTATCGCTTGTTCCACTTCATAGGCTTCAAGGTCAACACAATTAAAGGATGCGACAAATTCGCACAACAAGTCAGGGCCGCCAAGGTCGTCCATCATTTGACGCGCCAGTTCGTGTATGTTGCCTTTGTTGGCCTCATAGAATTCGATTGTGTCAACGTGATAGATGAACCCGTTAACGCCACCGTCAGCACCATAGCTCGCAATATCGCTGGCTGATTCTTTCCAATCAACCCATCGTCCGTATTGCTTAACTACTGCGCGAGCTAGTGAAGGGTTTGAAGTGTTCTCAGTAAATGTTGATAAGTTCATGTCGTGTATTCCTTATGTCGTTTGAGATTCTATTCTAGCACCATTACAAGTAACAATGCGATATTTCTACATGAAATAAATTCACGTAATCCGGTGTTTGCATGAATTAAATATCATTGGCGTATTCGCTGGCTGTTGGTATGTCTCTATCTTCGCCGCAATTCCGGCATCTAGCAAAATTATATAAATGTTCCCAATTGTGGTCGCATTGAGGCGCACCCATTAAAGTCTTGTTTGATGGGGCTTCACAGTCAAAACAATATATATCGAATCCTTTTTGACCGTCAGCCTGAGAACACGCGCCTATGGTGTCGCCCTTACATTTGTTGCAAACTAGATATTGATCGTTCATATTCTGCAATCCTTTATATAGTTATAGGTTAATGGTTAAACACATAAAGATAAGCATAGCGAAGGATAAGCCCATCATTAACTCACCTTGCCATTTAGCACGCCTTTGCTTTTGTTCGTATTCAGTTCTGCGCGAGTATGAAACTTTAGGGAATATTTGCTTGGTCATTGTCTTATGCTCCTATTGCGTTGTTGTGATATATAATGCCGCCTACAAATTCATTGGGTTCGCCATCGCGTACAAGCTCGATCTTTACGCGTGATTCGTAATTAGTTGTTAGTGCTTTAGACTTGCGAGAAGTGATAGCTATATTACAAGCGATTTCATCATTTAGGCCAGCTTGTGACAGATATCTAAAATCGCAGCCCTGCCAGCTATCATCCGTATAGGTGTCCGTATCCTTTTCAAGTTCACACCAGTTGCCTTGCTTCCAAGTATCCATCAATAGTGCAGTAACGTCTAATTCATCGTATGCGTTATGGTCTAATCTGGTCATTGTCTTGTCCTATGTAGTTTGATTAGGGGCTTTCACCCCGTTGGCTTAGTTAATCTGCAATTCCCGTCTGTCTCTTTCGTTCATCTACCCGTATAGCCACAATTTCAGACCATAGTTGATCAATTAGATTTCTAAAAGGCGCTGCGATTGAATCACGTTCATCGAATCTATCATCCTTAATACTCGCTTTAATAGCGGCCCTAAGCTCCGCTCGCGCAGTGGCAAGACGTTCGCGTAGCAGTTTGGTATCCTGTTGTGATGCTGGTGTCATTTGTTCAAAGATCATTTTCGTGCTCCCTTATGTAGTTAGGTTTGGGGCTTTCACCCCTTTTGGTTTAGCTATTGGGGTATCTGGTAGTTAGTTCTAACTCTATTGCCGCTAAATTTTCTTCTAGCTCTTTAATATAATTAAGGTCTATTTTATATTTTGGTTCCGTTCTTGCCCTGTACTTTTCCGCCCATATTTCAGTTCGAATGTACCCAACTTCTCTAATCAATTGTGAGTCTTGCGCGTCCTGAATATTCTGCAAAGTGTCATTCATCTGTAGTTCCTTATGTAGTTGGTTATAGAGGCATATCAGCTAATAGAGCTGGCAACCCGTTAAAGTATGTGTGAAGGGCTAGTATCGCTACACCTATGATGAATAGCTTAGTCTGTACTGATAGCGCGCTTACCATATTCTGCAAAGTCTTCATGTTGTCTTCCTTCTCTATGTAGTTACTCTCTATGTGTTAACCACTATATACCTATTACAAGTAATGTCTACACTATATGAGGCTTTAAACATGACCATTATTCATGGTGATGTGGAATAACTTGAATGTAATCAATGGTGATGTATTCCTAGATGGAAAGTATTGGGGTTAATAATGAGAGAAAGGACTCAATGGCCTGTGTTCCCCACTGTACCTACCTCTTAGAGCGCCCCTGTTTTGAGCCTACCTCTATATGAGCCGGATTCATGGTGTTATTCAGC
>TARA_R110000824_G_scaffold106038_4_pt1 | contig 10600 bp, 14 predicted proteins | sample TARA_R110000824 | Tara Oceans TARA_R110000824 (sample SAMEA4397747) | marine metagenome | biome: Polar Biome; feature: [MES] marine water layer (ENVO:01000295) within the mesopelagic zone...; material: water (ENVO:00002006), including particulate matter (ENVO:01000060) such... | reverse complement strand
CAGTATAATGACTGAATATAACATACCCATAACAACAAGCTGGTCAATACCAGCTATTGATACATATTATTTCAATCTCTACGCTGTAGACTTTGATGATTCGGAAGAATGGTTCAACGCAACTAGTTGGACTGAAATATAACAGTACATTCATGCTCTGCCAAGAGCTTTAAGTACACTCATAAAGGAGAATAAACATGGCTGATCCATTACATGAATACACAGTTCAGGAAATACTGAACAAAACAAATAACTATAATAGCTATCAATATCATGCCTATTCAGGAAGTCCTGGTATAGGTGCAAGTTCTAATAAAAGTTCTGATTTTGGAATTACAGCAACAAATGCTGCTCAAGAACTTACTATCATTGATATAACTGCTGGTGGAGCTACTGGTCCATTTCAACTTACTATAAACGATGGTGATACAATTACACTTATAACAGCTAATCTTCCATTTACATGGGATAAGATGCCAATTACAAAACTAGAACTTGGAAGCACAACAGTTAATGATGATATAGGTGTATTGGCTTACTTTAACTAATGGCTAAGTTCTCAAGACCAACCATTCAACCTATAGTTAAACCTTCTGATCTTAAGAAGGCTATTGTAGAAAAGAACAAGAAACTTGGTGAATCTGTTAAGATTCTAAAAGATGAGATAAAATCTCTTAAATCTGAACATAAAGATGCAGAGAAAGACTTGCATAATATAAAGGCTGACTGTGAAGAGACCTTTGGTGAGTTAAAGTCTGTAGGTGATGAATTATTTGCAGTAGAAAGTAAATTAAAGACTGCAAAGGGTAGATTTAAAGAAACAGCTGAAGCTGAATCAAAAGCATATTCTTCTACTGAAGTTCTTAAAGAAGTTGTTTCTAGCCTTACCTCTGAATCCAAAACTCTCTCAGCTAAAGTTAATCAACTTAATGTTCAAAAGAATGCATGTAAAGGTCTCTCTAAGACAGTAGCATCCTTCAAGAAAGATATAGAAAATTCTCTCTCTGAAATAGCAGAGCTAAAGACCTCCAAATCACGCTTTAAAAAACAAACTGATGACGCTGCCAAAAAGTGTAATGAAATGATTAAGAAAAGTCATGAAGTTAAAGAATCACTTGAAACATCTACTGAATCACTTAAAGCAGAACTTAAGGTGATCGACAAAAAATTGTCGATTGCAAGAGTTCAATGTGGAAAGGATATAAGCGACTTGGAGAGCAGTGTTGTTGATAAGAATTTAAAACTTGATGAGGTTGATGTTATGATCTCTAAGGCTGAAAGTGAATACTTGTCCTGGGAAAAGAAAATTAGTGTTGCTAAGAACAATGTCATGGAAGAAGAAGATAAAATTGAAACTGTCAAAAATAACTTCAAGGAATGGCAGGTAGGAGCTGTAGAAGAGGTAGCTAGAATGAAACTTAAAGGTAGAATAGAAAATATAGATAAAGCAGGGTTAAAAGATGTCCTCAGTCGGTAGTAAAGGTGTCATTATCCAAGATGCTCTTGGTGGAGATGCAGTAACTGTTACTGATGGGAAGCTGGACGTTAATGCAACTCTTAGTGCAAATGTTACTGTGGCTCTGGATTCAGCTGGCGATAGTGTTGAATGTATACAAGATACTGCTGCTGATCTAAATGCTACCATAGGCAATGCTATAGGCAATGCTGTATATACTCGCTTAACTAATGGTACACAGGTAATGCCTACTATGGATGTTGTGGGAAGACCTGGCTTTATGAAAATAACAGATGGTCTTCAGTTTGTTAATGTAACAGCCAATAATGAACTTGAAGTGTCTCTAAATAACATTGATGGTGCTGCTGGTACTATGATTACTGCAAATGCAAGGTGTACAAATGCCACTAATACAAAAGTTACTATTGGGGCTAGTACAACTGAGATTGTAAATGCATTTTCAGGTAGATTTGAACTAACTATTGTAAATGATAGTGATGAAGTTATATATCTTGGACTCAATGAAGATGCAGTAATGAATGAAGGAATTAGGCTTAATCCTAATGGTGGCTCATTTAGTACTGATGTATTCACTAATCCAGTTGATGGAATATGTGCAAGTGGCAGTAAAAATGTAACAGTTGTGGAGATACATGCATAATGCCAGTTCATAATCCAGCTGATACAAGTAATCTAGTCCCATATACTGGGGGAGCTAATGATATTACTATTGCCCATGATATTGAAATAGATAGTGATAGTAAGAAGCTTATTTTAGGTGATGGTCAGGATGCTGAAATTTATTTTGATGGGACTAATCTCAAGATTGTCAATGCTGGTCTATCTACAGCATTATTTACAAATGGAATTAAGCTATCAAGTGGCATGTTTCGTCAGACACCAAGAATAACAATGGTTACTGGTGATACAACTCCTACTGTACAGCTTGGGAATCTTTTTATATGTAGTGGAGGAAGGGGAGCAGGAACTACAATAGGTGACTTTGATAATGGTAGCTCTGGACAGATAATATCTATCTGTGCTGATGATGCTACCTTAACTATAGCAAACAGTATAAACATCCAATTGCAAGGTAGTACAAATTTTGCCATGGCTGCTGGCGATACAATAACATTGTGCTATGGTATAAGCAGTACTGCTACTAAATGGTCTGAATTATCAAGGATGACAGTATAATGATGACAAGCGAAGATTTCCTAACCTCTGATATAAGTTTTGAAAACCAAGATGGTGTTAATGGCAGAACTTTACTACTTATACCAAAAGATAAGAATGGCAAGTTTGCATTAATGTATGAGCATGAAAAAGAGGTTATAAAGAAGCGAACTAGAACTTTATGCAAAAAGTATAATCCACAGAAGGTATTAGAAATTGGATTTGGTTTAGGATATACAGCCACTGAACTACAAAAGAATAATATAGCAGAACACACTATAGTTGAAGCTCATCCTGAGATATTTAAATATGCTGAACAATGGGCAGAAAAGCATCCTAATGTAAAATTAGTAAATAGCTTTATACAGGACTATGAATATGACGAGAAAGACTATGATTTCATACTAGATGATAGACTCGAAATAGTCTATGAGTATGAAAAGACTCCACGGTATAAAGTCAACAATAAATGGCACATATTCTTTACAAGCCAAGATTTAAAGGAAATTACAAAGTAATGATTGATACACTTAAAACAACAGGAGCAGGTATGGGAGGATGGTGGTTATCTATTAATGGATGGTTACCAGAAGTAGTGTCATTAGGCGTAGGAGTTGCCACACTAGTATACCTTATAATTAAAATAAAAAAGGAGTTAACATAAATGGAGTCTTTAACAGCAAACTGGGAATATGTTCTAATTGCTCTACTTTGTATAGACAAGGTAGTAGCTCTTAGTCCTACTGAATGGGATGATCTTATATGGACATCTATTAAAAAAGCAATCTATAAAATAGCAGGTAAATAATGTTAAAACTACTATTAAGAAAAGCAATTAAGAAGCATGGGCTCAAGGCTATACTCTTAAAGGTCGGAGACATAGCTGTTAAGGCTACAAAAACTAAAAAGGATGATGAAGTATGGGCTAAGTTTAAAAAGGTCTTAAAGGCACTATAATGCCCTATTTCGGAACTAAATCATTATCTAGACTTAATACCTGTGATGAGAGGTTAATAGTCTTATTCAAGGCAGTTGTTAAGGATTTTGATTGTTCTGTTACTGAAGGGTATAGAAATGAAGAAACCCAGAACAGATACTTTGATGAAGGTAATTCCAAAGTAAAATATCCTTTAGGTAAACACAACCATCAACCCAGTAGAGCAGTTGATATTTGTCCTTATCCTATAGATTATAATGATAGAGATAGATTCCACTTTTTTGCAGGGTATGTAAGGTCAGTTGCAGACCAACTAGGTATTAAAATACGTTGGGGTGGTAATTGGCGTAACGACTTTAATAAAGGGTTTAAGAAAAATGAATTCGACGATCTTGTACACTTTGAACTGGTGGACTAACGAATACGATTATACACCAACACCGATTTTTGAAAGGGTAAATGTCTCTTATACAGAGAGCAATAGTTACTCCAGATAAGCACTTTCCTATCCATGATAAGAAAGCTATAAAAATAGTCTGCATGGCTATTGAAATTGTAAAACCTGATACATATATTGATTTGGGAGACACTGGTGAATGGGAGCATTTTAGCACTCATTACTGGAAGGGAAGAAGTGCAAAGCCTATGGAAGATTTAATTCCACTGCTTGATAAAGATGTTAAGGCAGTTAATAAAGGCATGAATCAAATAGATAGATCGCTGGATAAAGCAGGTTGTAAAGATAGACATTTTATCCAAGGGAACCATGAGGTTTGGCTTGATAAGTTTGTTACTAGATACCCTTATCTAGAACACTATATGACAGAGAACGCTTTACACCTAAAGGAAAGAGGCTATGAGTATCATCCTTATAATAGAAAGAAACTATTAAAGATAGGGAAACTTAATTTCACTCATGGTAAATTTGTATCTAAGTATCACTCCTTTAAACACTTAGATGTATATGGAGAAAGTATTATGTATGGACACACACATGACTTACAGAGACATACAAAGACTGGTGCAGGTGGTACTATAAGTTCCTGGAGTTTAGGGTGCTTAAAGGATATTGAAGGAGATGAAGACTGGTTGAGTGGAAGGCTAACTAATTGGAACCATGCTTTTGCCATTATAGATTGGTTTAAGAACGGTGACTATAAAGTAGAGGTAATAGAAATTATAAACGGAAAAACAACATTGTGGGGTGAAGAGCTTTATGCCTAAAGAGTTATTTGAAATAACAATGTTTAATGCTGGTACTATCTGTAACCCTGCACAAACAGATATTCCTTCTGAGGCAGCGTCTAATTCACTTAATCTTGATCCTATAGCAGAAGATGGAAAACTTAAAGGTATTCCAGAGAATACTAAAATAGAAGATACTGTAGGGCATGAGAAGAATATTTTACTTCAAGAAACCATTGATCCCACTGAGCATGATCTAATATCTTATAAAAATGCTGGTAATGTTGTTTATGCTGCAGAAGATATATATAGTGGAAGTGCGACAGAAGCATCCCTTGGGGTTCTTACTAATGCAACTGATACTGATATTGCAATGGAAGCAATGGAAGGAGCTGTTTATTTAGGACAAGGTATTTCTGATAATGCAACTCCTCAATGGATAGGAAGATTGGACCATGGACAATGGACAGAAGACGCTCCTGATACTCTTGTTATGCAAGAAGATACTCTTTTACCTCCTAATATGACAAATGAAAGCACAAGTGCTTGCAGTGATGGTTCTTATATATATATGGTTAATGCAGGTGGACATGGGAACCCTCCTAACCAAGGAAGTGCAACCACCTCTCTCAAGAGTGCTAGTGGAGAAATTACTAAAATTAGAATTTCAGATGGAAAAGTAATAGCCAGAAGCAGTGCAGTTCTAGGATATACTAATGCTATTTGTGTTGATTGGGGTAAGTCATCTATTTGGGTTGTAACTTCTGAAAAATGGGCTCTAAGTGATAATACTGCTACTACTATAAGTAATACTCATGTTATCTATAATCTTAATATCAGTGATCTAAGTGTTAATAGAATTATTACAGACAATAATCTTCATAACCTAGTAACAGCTGCACGTCCTGGATATGAGTATTGGAATACAACAGGAATGGCTGTTGGTGATGATGATGGGGCTAATTGGGAAGACGAAGATTCATATTGGGAAGGAGCCTCCCTATATGATTATCAAGGACATTTTAGCGACATACTAGACCTCAATGGTACGCTTTGGGTTTGCACATCTGCTGGAGCTGTATTTAATTGCTTTGATGCAACAGGAGATACTTTTACCTTTACAGATAGAACTCCAATGGGTCTTGGTTATTTCTTTAATACAATAGCAAACACTGAAGAATACATGCCCCCTGGTGGAATAGTTAATCAAACTGGTGGATGGTATAATAACGGTGCAACTGCCTGGAACTTTCCTGCTTGTTTTAATGGTTCTCTTATGCAACTAACTGGTTCTAATGACTATGTAGGATTATATGTTAGAAATGGTCAAGAGACTGCTATGAAGTTTGATTCTGGAGGTAGCAATATACAAGTTGAAACAAAAGGCATGATTATAGCTGTTCCTGAAGGGACAGCAACTAGTGCATTTATTGACGGTTCAACTATGAGGTTATATCCAGTAAATGATACTCCTGGTGGTACTAGGGAAATTGGAAATATGATGTATAAGTGCCCAAAGGATATATACAAATCTGCATATAATCATGTTACTACTTGGGGTACTACAGCCATTGAATGTAATATTAGAGAATTTGACAATCCAGCTTTTAATGCAACACATGGAGACCTTTCAGCTCAAATTGCTACTACTGAAGTAGAAACATATGATACCAGTCAAATACCAATTAGAATAAGCGATACTCTTATTGTTGGATTGATTTCTGATGTCATATTATCTAACCATCAACAAGATTCTACTGGTACTGAAAGTAGTGCAATTCTTAATAGAAACAAGTGGAGAAAGATGAGCAAATGGGCTGGTACAGGTTCTATGGCATCTGCTAGTGATTGGGCTCATACATCCTTTGGAGATGAACTATATCTCAGTAACCGATGCTCTATGGAATCACAAATATCTCAAACAGATAATGTATCTTCTTTCCATGTTGCAAATGTAGGATATTTTTATAGATTCTCATTTATGTATGATGGATTTCAGGAATCTCCACTTGGAGCAGCAATGCATATCTGGTCTAATGGATATAAGATCAATTTTAAATTTTCATTTTCTACAGATAATTTTCCAACAAGAGTAACAGGATTAAGGATTTATAGAGCCACAAGTATATCAGCAGCAGATAGGAATATAGGTGGATTTTACCATTTTGTTGGAGAAGTAGATATTACTACACAAGAGGTTCAAAGGCTTGTTGTAGGTAGTTATCCAAATGGACACATAGAAGCTGTATGCGAATCTGATGAAATAGAAACTAGTCCAACTAGAATAGTTGCTTTTACAGATTCTGGTGCTTCAGGAGCAACTTATGAAACGATGTCTGGGTTATTCGAAGCCATGACAGACTCAAATATAAAATATTCATTATCTACACAATTAAATAGTTCTTTATTTGTAGCTAAATGTCAGCATCATTCTCAAGATGTTGCTACCCACATGGTCTATAAATCGCTTCCATATAAACCTTCACTTATGAATTGGGCTCTAGATTTTTTAAAACTTCCAGAAGTCCCAACTGCTATTCAATCATTCAATGGAAGGATATATGCCTTTACAGCAAATGCTACATATAGAATAGAACCGAACAATCTTTTTATAGAAGATATATTTACTGGAGCAGGATGCATAGGACCTGATGCTATTTATTCATCAGATTATGGAATGTGTTATTGTGATAATAATAATATATATCTTAATACTGGACAAATTCCCATTCCTATTGGAGACAGTATACTTACAAGTGATGCAGGAATAGGGTATCTTGATTTACTCAATGTTGGTTCATTTTCTCCTAAAATAGGATTTGATTCTACTAGAAAATCATTTATAGTATTTGTTACTGCAACAAGAGCCTGGGCATATAACGTAATAAGAAAGGTATGGAATTTATGGGAAGTCCCCACTGTTAGTGGAATAACTTCTGGAAAAAGTGGAGAGATACTTGCTGCTGTTTCAACCGATGCCGATCTATATGATTTATTTTCTAGCGATACAAGGAAGTCTTGGAACTGGACTTCTAAAAAGTTATCTATGAGACATAAGACTCAGAACAAAAGATGGTATGAACAAATTGTAGCCTATGAGGGTACAGTACCTACTGTTTCTGTATACTGGGATGAAGCAGGAACTCTGGGTAGTATAGCCTCAGGAACAGATGAAGCCAATATAGTAAGAAAGCAACTGGGCAATACAGAAACTGCTGTAAATCATAGACTAATACAGACTAAAATAGAAGGTTCTGCAAATACTGAAGTAGATAGTGTTGGTTTTACATTTAGAAGGTTCGCAAAACTTATAGATCAAGGAGCTCCATAATGGCTAAGATGAAAAAGAGAACTCCTGTAAAAACTCCTCCTGAAATGGAAAGAGTTGTACAGCAAATATATGATGATATAAATGATATTATAAACTCAGTTAATTCCTTTGCTCTATCAGGAAGTGATTTTGAAGGTAAGCCTGGAGATATAAGAGTTATTAAAGAACAATCTGGAGCAACAAATACTTACTATTTACAAGTAAAAACTGATGATGGCTGGATGCAAATGGAGGGCTCTCTCGTTGGCTAAGATAAGAATAAGAAGAGCAGACCCTAAAGAGATTATGAATGTAGCAGATATTGTTTTAGACTCTTTTGTAGCTGAAATTAATGATAACATAAAAGAACTTGAAGGTACTAATGTCACCAATAAAGATAAGTTCTATAACTTTTATTATGACAGGGCAATGGCACGTATTCCATTTGTTATATATCTTGCAGAACTTGATGATGAAATCATAGGTGCTGCAGGTGGATGTGTTAATGAACATCACTGGGGTAATGAAAAATGGGGAGCAGAAGATTTCTGGTTCGTCAAGAAGGAACATAGAGGCAGTAAGGCAGGTCTACTGCTTTTCAATAAATTAATGGATTGGTTCAAGAAGAACAAAGCCAAGAGAATACAGATGACACACTATACCTGGAATCCTAAAGTAGAAAAATTCTACAGTAAGAATGGATTTAAACCGTTTGAAGTTTGTTACGTATATAAAGTAGGAGAATAGTATGGCACATAAAATTGGAAGATCACTAACAGGACAAGTTGACCCTAATAGTTTAAACTATACACAGTGGGACGACCAACAGTATAATCAAGACTGGAATCAGGAAGCTTCTACTTATGATGCTTCCCAGCTTGGACAAGCACAAGGTTATACTGCACAAGGATATGATGCTACTCAAGGTACTGCAACTCAAGGCAATTATCAGACTGGACAAAACTTTAATGATATAATGGGACAAGCACAAGGTGCTGCATCTAATTTTATGGACCCTAATAGTGATTGGGCTAAAGGTCAGCAATCTATTTTAGCAGAATCAACTGGTCAACAGGCTGGTCAAGCACAGGCACAACAAAGTTCTCAACTTGCTGCAAGAGGAATGGGTGGAGGTGGTCTTAGAAGTATGTTAGGATCACAAGCACAAGCAACTGCTGGTGCAGCTCAAAGAAGGGGAGCTACTGATATAGCTACACAAGGAGCTGGTCTTGGACTTCAAGCTTTAGGTCAGGCAGGTAATATGGCTACATCACAAGAATCCAATATGTTACAACAAGGACTTGCTAATCAAGCTGCATCTAATCAATATGGACTTGCTAATATGAGTGCTCAAAATCAAGCATCTCAATTTGGTGCAGGTGCTCAGAATACTGCAGCTCAATTTGGAGCTGGTGCTCAGAACCAATTTAGTATGGCTAATCAAGCTGCTTCAAATCAAGCAGGTCAATTCAATGCTCAACAGAATCAACAAGCAGGACAGTTTAATGCATCTAATCAAATGAACTTCCAATCATGGAATGCTTCACAAGGCTTTGCTGCTGATCAGTTTAATGCTAGTCAACGTAATCAAGTTCAACTTTCTAATGCTGCTAACATGTCCCAGTTTACTACTGGTATGGCTCAAATGGGAGCTAAAATAGTATTCTCTTGTATTCCTGAAGGAACAGAAATAGATACTCCAAATGGAGCAACAGCAATTGAAGACCTTAGAGCTGGCGATACTGTTAATGGATATGGTAGTAAAAATGTTACTATAATGCAGAAGCATGAATATAATGAAAACCCAGAACTTAAGAGATTCCTAGAAATAACATTCGATGACAGAGATACTATTGATTGTTGTGACATGCATAAAATCAATGGTACAAGAGCAAAAGAATACAGCATTGGAGATGTTATTCAAGGAAAAGAAATAGTGAATATAAAATGGTACGATGGAGTTAAGCGAAGCTATGATCTTTTAACAGATGATCTTGGTTATAGAGTCTCTGGCATACCAGTAAACTCAATGGTGGAAGAAATGTCAGCATTGGTAAGATTAATTAAGGAGACAATATAATGGCTTTCCAAGCTCCAAGAATAGTAGGTGGTGGACAGATAGTTTCACGACCAAATACATATCAAGACCCTGGCAGTAGAATGGTTGATGCTTATAATCAAGGAGCAGATCGCAACCTTAAAAAGAAAGCTCTAGAACTTGAAGCTAAAAATCTTTATGCTGACATGGATGTTGCAACCCCAGGAGAAGGTCATGTACCATTTGAAGAATGGTATGGAGGTGATCAGCAAGGTGGAGGTGGTGGACTTTTAGGCATGGTTAAAGGAATGTTCCCTGGTAAAGGTGGTTCTCAGCAAACCAGTGGACTTCCCTTTGATCCAGATGATCCTGCTTCTGTTAAGAAATATCAAGCAGATAATGGACTAACAGTAGATGGTGTAGTAGGTCCTAAGACAATGGATAAAGCAAAACAAACCTCATTTCAAGCTCCAGATAGACCCTCTCCACTTAATCCTG
>TARA_R110000824_G_scaffold169478_1_pt1 | contig 10612 bp, 6 predicted proteins | sample TARA_R110000824 | Tara Oceans TARA_R110000824 (sample SAMEA4397747) | marine metagenome | biome: Polar Biome; feature: [MES] marine water layer (ENVO:01000295) within the mesopelagic zone...; material: water (ENVO:00002006), including particulate matter (ENVO:01000060) such as...... | reverse complement strand
TGCATATAGAATGTCATTCATGGAGTCATAATAAATTTAAAAGATATAAAAAAGGTTTAGAAATAGCTAAACAAAAGTTAAGAGATAGAGGAATTAAAAGAGTTTATGGATTATGTGAATCAAAGAAAGAAAGGAAGTTTAACATAGTCTTTGGAGCAAAAGCAGTACCAAATGGAGTTATATTAACCGAAGATGGTTTATTAAATTATTTAACAGTATTGGAGATATAAAATGGGTAAAGCAGTTAAAACAATAGCACCAATAGCCTTAATGGCAGCAGGAGGATATGCAGCTTTTAACATGGCACCTGTTCTAAGTGGAGCTTCTAATTTAGGACATCTAGGTAGGTTTGCTGCAGGGGCTGGAGGAAGTTTATTTAGTGCTTCTAATGTAATAAGTGCTGGTGGATTATTAATGCAAGGAGCTAGTAATATTCAGTCTAGAAAATATCAAAAACAACAGTCTATGATGCAGACATTAGCTGCACAAGAAAGGAATAAAGCAGACGCTACCAAAAATAGATATAATCAATTACTTCAAAAACGACAAAGACTATTACAAATACGTACTGCTAGATCAGCTGCAGCAAATATAGAGGCTGATACTGCAGGTAGTCAATTAGGAGCAGGAGGAACATCAAGTTTTTCAGGAGCTGTTGGTGCAATAAGTACACAAACATCTGCTAATTTAGGTCATCTTACTGTAGCACAAGATGTAGGTAATCAGATATCTGGTTATAATACTAGTGCTGCAAACTATGATACTAGTGCTAATCAAGCTCAATCTAAAACTAATATGTGGAATCAAATGGATGTTCTTGGTGGAACTTTACTAGGACAAGGTAAACAAATTGCTAGTATCTTTGGACAAAAATAAATGACAGATAGACAATATCTTCCAGTAGATCCTTATATACCTCCATCTACACAATCAGATAAAGGTGATGCTTTTTATGCAGGATTTAGTAATAGTACATCTTTAGAACCTTTGGATGCTATAGAAACTATTAATACAGAGATAGAACTAGAAGGATATTCTACAACGCTAGAGAATGCAAAAAGAACTTGGGAATTAGAACAAGATTCTTTAAATAAAGAACTAATAAATGCTTTAATAAATGACTCTGAAGTTCCTAAAGAAAAAAAGAAACAAATATTAGAAAATTATATTAGTACTAAAACAATTCCTTTATCTTTAAAAGAAAAATATATATATCAAATAAATGATGAGTATCTAGCAGCTCAAACATTAGAAAATAATGATGCAGCTGTTTTAGATTCAAAACTTAAAATAGAAAATCTTAAATTAGAACAAGATAAAGAATTAATAGATGAAAAGCTAGAAAATAAAGATAGTTTAAATACATCTCCACAAGAAATAATTAACAATAATATAAATTTTATTCCGATACAGAGTCTTTTAGATAGAGAACCACTATATGATATTGTAAAGAAAGTAATATTTTCTCCATTGGCTTTAGTTGATGGTATCATAGGATTAATTCCTTGGGGATTTGATACTATAAAAGCATATGGTAATATTGATTACTATATTGCTAATCAAGCTTATTCAGAAGTATACTCAGAATTAAATGAAGCAGATCAAAAAGAACTTAGACGTAGAAGTCTTAATTTTATTACTTCAAATAATTCCAGACATATTCCAGAGTATCTTCAAATTGAAACTACTAAAAGAGCTGAAGTAATTAAGCAGAGATTAAAAAATAAATATGGTGATAAAGTAGATACAGTTACTGCTATGTATGAGTATTTACAAGAAGAGTTTGCTAAAGATCCTACGAAGATGTCTTTATGGTTAGGTAAACAAACAGAGTTAAAAGAAAGTCTAGGTATAGCAGATGATATTGAAGAGTCTTATCTTGCACAAATGTTTAAATGGATGTTTTCAAAAATAAATAAGGCAGGAGAATTTATTACTCCTGATGATCCTAAAAAATCTGCACTATTTATGGAATTATTTGCTGCATTTTATGGACCAAAAGTTATTAGAAGTACTTATCGTAATATTCAGGGTAAAACTTATTCATCTTTACGAAGTTATGCAGATAAAAAAGTAGTAGAAAGAGAAGCTGCACAAAAGAAAATGGATGAAAGTGCTATTGAAAAACCTCGAGAGATAAAGGACGTAGAAGGTGAAACTATAATAAATGAATCAACTAGTACTAAAGGACCTCCAGCACCACCTAAAGAAGGACCTGATATTAATATTAAAATGAATAGTCCTATTGCTACTTCTACTGCTATAGATCCTAAAGTAGGTAATTCTATCTTTGCTACTTATATTAATAATCCTGAAATAGGACCTGATGTAGGACTAAATTTACAATCATTTTTACATCAGTCTCTTGATGGTAATGGTACATTAATAGGAACTAATCAAATAGGTTCTCAGTTAGATGTTAGAGCGATTCCTGAAGTAGTAATAGCTGCAGAAAGACAACGAGAAATACAACAGTTAGATTCTAATGATATATATTATGATGAAAGAATAGAATATATTGCAGGAATTAATAATGTTATTAATAGTATTAATAATATTAAAGTAGATTTTCCGATAGTTGTATCTCCTACTTTTAGTACAAATGTTCCTTTGCCTGAGGCTTCAGGATGGCTTTCAAGTACAGTTATTAGAAAGAGTTCCACAGAAAATTATCCTACAAGACAAGATGCAACAAGAGCTTATAATCTAGTTGAAAAAATAATACTAGCAAATAGAGAAGTTTCGGAAGGAGAAATAGCAACGTTAGAACCTGGAGAATTAGTAATTGAAAAGGTTGTTAATGCTGGTACTGATGCTTGGAATCTAATAGAATCTTTTTCTCCTAAAGAAGTAATTACACCTCAAGGTAATAGTATTGAAATTATTGATGGACCTACAGGTAAAACAATTAAAAATCGCTATGTAAAAGCTTTAGTAAAAAGAGATCCTAAAACTGGAGAACCTACTAAATTACTTATTGATAAAAAAGCTTTAGCAAAAGATTTTATTAATAAACCTTGGACTAAACCTAAGGTAAAAGGTGTATTAGCTTTACCTGAAAATCAGTTTAAGACTCCACAAGAATGGATAGACTTTGTTGAAAGACATGAAATTGCTCACGTAGAAAATCCAAACGTTAATAACTTATCTAAAGCTGAATATGAAAATGAAATTAATAATATAGCTTTAAAACAGATAAAAGATGGCAATACTTATATTGTTAGATGGACTAAAGAAATGAATCAAACTCAGTTAGTTCTTGAAGATTTCTATGATGCTTATGGAGAAGTTCCTTCAAAACGAACTAATAGATTTGATGCTGCAATTCAAAATATACTTAGTATAAAAGTACCAGGTGGTGCTGCAGGTAATATAGGTCAAGTCTCTAATATATTTACACCTTATGGACAATTTACTGAAACTTTTGAAAAGGTAGAAGGAGGTTATTCAGAACGAATTGGATTTCATCGTGGTATTCTTAAAGATAAAGTTATTGAAAGAGTACTTCTTGCTTTAAGTGCTAAACAACAAAAGATGTTAGAAGTACTTGTACATCATACACAACATAACCGTGTAGATACTTTATCAGAAGGAGAAATTAGAGTTGTATTAAATAATCAAAAGCCTCAATTTGGTACTCCAAGAAATAAAACAATAGAAAAACTTAAAAGAGGTTTAGATTCTTTACGTATGTTAGCAAATCAAGATTTTGTTACTGCTAATTTAATAAGAAATGAATTTTTACGTAAAGCTGGTTATGATAAAGCATTCTATATAACAGATCCTGTAACTAAAAAGATTACTGTTACTCCAGTAATGGAAAATGTAATTCTTCATAGAAATGATGCTTTATATTCTGAAGGAGGAAGACCATTATTTAATGAGGATGGTACTGCTGCAACTTTCCAAGCTTATTCAATAACTCTGGACGGACCTATAGAATTTACTCCTAATGTAAGAGATTTTATACAGAAAGAAGGTGTATTTATTTATGTAGATGGTATGAGACATCAACAAGTATATCGTGTTAGTGAACCTTTTATAGGACCTGATGGTCATTCTTATGATTATATTACTTTTAAAGGGGTTAAACCTACAACATTACCTACAATAACATTAGACAGAATACCTGGATATTATTCAGTTATACAAAAGAATAGTAGATTTGCTGTTAAATATCCTTTATCTCATATTCATAATGGTAGAGAAGTAGGAATTTTTACAGATCCACAATCAGGTGAAATTATTAAATTAAGTGAACTTGATTATGGTAATGAATTCTATGGTGAATTAACACTAGAACAAACAAGAAATAGAAATATACTTGAAGAAATTATGCATAGGCATAGTAAAACTATAGCAGGTAGAGAAACACGTAATCAATTAGAAGAATGGCATCTAACTAATCCTGATATAGGAATGAAAAGAAGTATAAATGAAAAAACTGGGGAAGTAACAATTATTCCTGGTGAACATATTATGATATTTAAACAAGCAGCTGATTTAAGTACTCGTGAGATTAAAGACTATTATGAAACAATAAATAAAGAAACTTCTACTTCTAAATATAGAAATGAATATTTAGATTCTACTATTGTTGAAGATCCTTTTAGATCTTTAATTAAAACAAGTAATCAAATTAATGCTAATTTTGCTACTCAGCAGTTTTTAAAACAAGCTGAAGATATTTTTGTTAAACTATATGTAGATCCTGGACCAAAATCTAAAGTAAAAATAGTATCTAATAACGAACATGCAAGTACTACCCAAGCAAAACGTAATACATTAGATACAATTAATGATAATTTTCCGTTTGAGCGAGGTCAAATACGACAAAAAGGGGAAAATGTAGAAGATTATAATCAAGCTTTAAGAATGTATGATAAAATTAGACTAGCTAGATATGGTCAAGGAGTTACAACAACAGCTAATATTATACGAAGATCTTTGAATGTAGTAGGAGAAACTCTAGAAAGTAATATGGTTCGTAAAGTAGCTAATAGACGAATGTTAGATGGTTTAGTTATAAACTTAAGAAAAGGTCAAAGATATGCAGATGTAGCTGTAAAAGTACCCTCAGCTCTTGCTATGAGTCTAATGATTCTTATGAAACCATTTAGACAATTCTTTATTCAAATGCCTGTTTTTATAGCAGGATTAGCAGTTTCATCTAGATATAATCCTATTCTAATTGCACGGAATTTAAAGGATATAATGCATTTAACTGCTACACAAGGTTTAGATCATTTTTGGAGAGAAAATCCTGCATATAAAGAAATGCAATCATATATTTGGGAATCAGACAGAGCTTATCCTGGCAAAGAATTAAAAGGTGAATCATATCCAGATAAAACATATCAAAAAGTTTATGATATAAAATTTACTAATAAAGATATACAATTTATAGATCAAATGCGTAATGAGATAATGGGTAAACTTAGTCAACATGAATGGTTAGGTACTGTATTTGCTAAAGATATAACTACATTAGGTAATCCTCGTAATAGTAATAAAATTATAGATATTCTAAATCCTAAATCTTGGATTTCTAATGTACAACAATTCTTAGCCACGGGTTTTAAAGGTGGTGAAGGTATTGGTAGAAATGGTTATATAATAGTTGCTCTTAGAAATTGGATGTATAAAAATCCAGAAAAAATGCATAGATGGAAAGAACAAAAACATGTTAATGAATGGATGCAAGATGCATTAAAAGGTGTTGGATGGATGACTGGTTCTAGACGATTACTTGTACAAAGATACATGCCTGTGGAATTTTTTACTAAGTTTGAATCCTTTGGTGCAAAACAGTCTTTAGTTCTTTGGAATGAAAATTCTACTGGGTTTAAAGGAAAAAGAAGATGGGAATTTATAGCAACAGGATTAGTATTACTAGGGACTACACCATATGCATTTCATGAGTTAGGTCCAGATAGATCATATATAAAAGAAAAACTTATCCAGATGATGGAAATGATGGGTTTTGAAGAGGCAGCTAAAGAGTTTGATAAGAAATATTTACATTTAAATGTTGTAGATATTTTAGGAAATATGTGGGCAAATTCAGGAGATGATAATGCTCCTGGTTCTGGTTTAACTGACGAAGAAAAAGATGAAGCTATATTAAAATTTGGAGAGTCTTTAAATATATATGGTATTCCAGATTATCCTTTTTATTTAATTAGTCGTATTGCTGAAGTTATAGGGGGTCTTTTTGGAGGTGAGATAAATCCAAATATAGGAGGAGCTGGTATTGCTAATATAAAAAATTTATTTGGACAAAATAGAGGATTTAATCTAATGCTTGATTATTGGACACCTAATAAACCTTTTACATTAGAAGAAAGATTATCAGGAACTGCAAGTATTATTAATCAAATACTACCTTTCTTAACTCCTTTTGATAAGCTGCAAGCAGAGAAATACCTTGGAGATAGATATACTAAAACAGGACAACCTATAGGTGTAGGTTCAAATGAGTCAGAAGCATTTATTGTTAATTTGTTAGGAGTACAAGATTATGCAACTCAGTTTGTATTTGATAGTAAAAAATATAACGCAAAGAAAAGAGAAATATATTTAAAGAGTGCTCAAAATTTTCTAATACTGCTTCATAATATAGAAAAACGTAAGCCTGGTTATAAAGGATCACCATCATGGAATTCTGTTAATGACTTATTAGATAAATGGACTATTGAACTAGAAAGTAGAGATTTTATTAGCGGTACTGATGAACACTGGGAATTTAGATCTCAAGTACGTAGATTAATGGTAAAACAAGAAAATTCTTTAATGTCAGAATTATTTACGGCATTCGTAGAAAACCCTAACCCTACTGCTAAATATTATAGTGAAGAAGATATAAAAAAAGTACAAGAATTATATGAACATTACTCTAATAAATATCCTGCAGAAAGAGATAAAATTTTGTATAGATATAATTTTATGAAAGAAAGAAATAAACAATGGGAACTAATAAAACAACAAAAAGAAGGAAATAAATAATGCCAAAAACACCAGATTTTACAACAAATATACAAGAAACTGAACCAAGATTAACTTATACTACACCAAAAGGTTTAGATGCTAAGTATAATAATTTATCTGGAGTTTTAGAAACTGCTGATTCAGTAATTAATGATGTTATTGCCTACGACCAACAACGAGTAATTAGTCAAGCAGAAGAAATAGCTACTCAAACTGCTTCAGACTATTTAAAATCAAGTCCTTCTAATACTGCATATAATATAAAAGAACATCAAAGATTAAGAACAAATCTAGCATTAGATCCTACTAATGAAAAAGCATCTAAATGGAAAGAAAGCTTAGATAAGATAACTAATAAATTATCTAATGTTTATAATCAAAGTGATATGACTTCTTATGAATTTGAAAGAAGGTCTAATGCTTTGATTATGGATTTAATTAATAGAAATCCTGCATATAGAGATGAAATAGTTTCTGAGACTACAAAAGTATATAATACTATGGGATTAACTGATGTTTTAGCTCAAGATGCTAAACTACAAAAAAGTACAGATGATGCCTTTAAAGCTGAAGATGATGCTTATAATAAAATTATACTAGATAGTCACCAAAATCCTTTTGATATGAGTTTTATGGAAAAAAAGTTAGAAGTAACTAGACTACAGAAAGAAGATTATGATGAAGCTGAGTTAGAGACTATAGCAAAAATGGAAGGCTTCTTAGATGAAAAGGATAAAATCGAATTTGAAAATAGAGTAGAGCAATTTACTTACAGAAATAAGTCTGGTATTATACTTACAGGTTATGATGCTGTAACTGAAAAAACATTTGCTAAGCTTAGTAGAGACACATTAGAAGTAATAGATGATCCTTTGGTGCCTGGTCCAGATAAATTATTTCGGGTAAATACCATTTTAAATACCACTAGACAAAGAATTAATTATATTGGACGTAATTTTTCTAAAGATAATAAAGATAAAGTTACTAGATGGTATGATGAACAAATAAAACAAATAGATATATTAGCAAAACTATATGAAAATGATTTACTTGGTACTAATACTAAAACTTGGTTACAAAATCTAGACGATGGTGCTAGTTTGACAAATAAACTTGCACTAAGAGAGCAAGGTCTAAATATAGAAGCAATTAAGCTAGCTACTGATGTAAGAAATCTAATAATAGAATCAACAAGGCTGGATCGGAATTATAAACCAACTGTACCACAACTAGATGCTATTATAAAGGGTATAAACAGTATAGAAGCATTTTCTGGAGTGAAAATGCCTTCAAATGCAACGAATGAGGGTCTTACTATGTTCTATGCTCAAGGTGCACCATCAAAATTACGAAAATTAGAAAACTTTTTTAATACCGCAGAAGACAAGGATTTAGAATTAGATGGTTTAGCTTTAGGATTTATGAATAATTTATTTACTAATTCTGAAAATTTAGAAGTACAAGAATCATCTACTGCAAGAATGAAGTATGATGATAAGATACTTACAGCTATCTCTGGTTATAAAGATAAGACTATAAAATATTTATTAAATAATGATGAGTTGAAAGATTTTAAGAATTCTTTTAGTAATGAACTTATATATTATAAAAATACAGTAGCTGCTACAATAATACAACAAAAAAAATTACAAAATATAAAGGATTCTGATAAAATACCAGTAGACTATCTTTCAGGTATGGGTATATTTAATGTTCCTGGTAATAAGGAATTAAATAATGAGATGCAACGAGTTAATAAATATATACAAGCAAGAGCTAAATTTGAAGGAGTTAAACCTAATACGATAGCAGAAGAAATACTAGCAAAAGATTTTCCAATGTTTACTCTTGGAACTAAATCTGGATTACCTGAACCTACAAGTGATAAAGTTAAGGAAACTACAGATTTACCTCCATTGACATCAGAAGATGTTAATAAAGATACTAATGATATTATTGATAGCAATATTACATTTGAACTCATAGAAGCTAATTAGTATGGCTGAACTACAAGAATTTATGATACAAGGTAATCTAAATAAGAAAGAGTATAAAGCATTTGCTCCTATAGGAACAGATGAAGAATATATTCTAAACAATTTTAGAAAGAGTGAGAATTATGTTAAACCTGATGAGTATAGACCATATGATTTTAATGAACTTAATAAATTAGTAGGAGGCAAGCACTTTGAAGCTCCTTTTAATAAAGATTCTCTTAAGAAGTATAGACAACTGGTGAAGGATTTTGGGTATGACAATACTTTTGCTTCTGTTATACTTGGTAATGGTGCTTATGAGTCTGGTGGTTCTTTTAACTATAGTCAAAAAGAAAGAGATAAAAGCAGAACAGATATAGGTATAGGTATTTGGCAATATAGTAATAAAACCAGAGGAGCTTATAAAAACTGGACAGCTAAAAATAATATTGAAGATAGTGGTTGGGCACAGATAAAGTTTATGCAAAAGTTATTAGATGGTAGTATTAAACAAGAAGATGGTACTGCTTGGATAGGTAATGGTAATGTACTAGACCTTAAAGATATGGTTAAAAATCCTAAAACTACTATGAAACAATATAATGATTGGTTTATAGACACAATATTAATTCCAAAAAATCCTAGTAAATCACGAGGAAAAAGATTTACAGCTTCAGAATATTTTTATGAACTTCTTTCAGCTAAAACTCAAGATAATCTTACTATAAAGGGACTAACAAATGACTAGTTTATTTACACACTTAATACCTATAGCTCTTGGCTTTCTTGCGAAGTTAATGGCTATTAAATCTAGGCAAGCTCATGATGAACAAAAACTTATGTTGCAAGCTTTATCTGCTAAATCTGTAGAAATAGATAAAGCAAGAGACCAATCTAATAAAGAGTCATCCATGGCAGCTTGGAATAGAAGGTTTCTTATTGTAGTTATACTAGCTCTAGTAGCTATATATCCTCTTGCTGGTATCTTTGGTATTGAAACTATTATACCTGTTACTACAGAAGGATTTAATTTATTTGGTTTATTTGAAATAGGTGGGGGTACGACACTTGAAGCAGTATCAGGGCTCTATAAGTTTGATGAGATATTCCAATGGGCAACTATTATAATAGAATTTTACTTCGGAGGACAACTTGCAAAATCCAATTAAAGATCCAGAGACAATACATTTACTGGACATAACATCTATAGGAGTTCTATTGGGATCATTAACTAGCTTATTACCAGCAATTGCTGCCATATTTACTATTGTATGGACAGCTCTACGAATTTATGAAACCAAAACAGTACAAGCATGGCTCAAAAAATAGAAGAGAGTGCAAGTGTTAACTTTAGTTTAAGCTTTCTTATTCAGTTAATTGGGGCTATTGTGTTGGGTGTATGGGCATACTCACAATTAGATAGTAGAATTAGTGCAGTAGAGAATACAAGCACAACCTCATCAGAGGATATTACAAGGATTGAAGAAGACATGAGTGAGAATCAAGATAAGCCTATCTCATCAGACCATATTCAAAATACTAAACTATTCTTTCTTGAAAATACAGTTAAAGTATTAAGAGAAAAAACTGTACAATTAGAAAATTTAATATATGAGCATAACTTAAAGCATCCAGAATGATATTAAAAA
>TARA_R110000824_G_scaffold28926_5_pt1 | contig 10623 bp, 12 predicted proteins | sample TARA_R110000824 | Tara Oceans TARA_R110000824 (sample SAMEA4397747) | marine metagenome | biome: Polar Biome; feature: [MES] marine water layer (ENVO:01000295) within the mesopelagic zone...; material: water (ENVO:00002006), including particulate matter (ENVO:01000060) such as...... | reverse complement strand
TCTTCTACTTCTTCGGCTTCCTCTTCTTCATCCTCTTCCTCACCTTCTAGATCTTCTACTTCACCTTCTACATCGTCTTCGATATCATCTACTTCTTCTTCTTCAAAGTCTTCACCTTCATCATCAACAACAGGCTTAAGCATATCATATATTTGACGGAGTAAATCTAGAGGATCCTCTTCTGCAGCAGGCTCATCAGTAGTTACTTCAATATCACTATCTAGTTCATCTTCATTTTCTAAGAAAGCATCAAGCTCTTCTTTAATGAGTTTATTTAATTCTTTAATATTCATTTTATTTTGATTTAATAATTTTTTATATTCTAATAAGTTTGACTTAAACTAGATGTTATATACAAATTTTCCGTTAGTGAAGGATGTTGCCCCTACCAACATAGAACCAACAGTACCGTCAACAAGACGTACCTTGATGTGTGTACCCGCAATGTTAGTCTTACAAGTCTGAACTGTAGTCACATAGTCTTCGTCTCCGTTGCCATCGCTACCAATGTAAGTAGCAGTCACCACAGCACCTATAGTCCATCCTGAAACTACTTCTACATCTACTGAAGTAGTGTTGTTACAAATAGTTGAAGATGTAAGTGAAATTGTCAAGCAAACAAGTGCTAGAGATAGAAATAGATTTTTCATTTTATTTTGTTTTTAGGTTTGTTTTATTAGTAAATAATTCGTTAATTTTAGTTCTAACCTCAAATCTAATAGATTCCTTAAGTTTAATTTCTTTCATCTTATCCTCAGTGAATTTCTCTCCAATTTCCTTCATAGAATGGCCTTCTAATTCTTTTAAGAAAGTTTTAAATGAGGGTTTTTTATCCATATTGCGAGTTGTAGTTTCGTAATGTTCCATGTAAGAATAATAAGCTGCTGTTTCTTTTAGCTTTTTTAATACAATTTCTGTGGCTTTTTCTCTTTGATCTTCATTAGACTCTTTAAGTGAAGCAGCCCCTAATTTATTTAATTCACAATACATCCCCTTTTTAAATTCATAAGGATTTACTGATTCGAATTCCATATCAACTCCATGGTAATCCAATCCATCAGCGCGTTTTTTATCTTTTCTTTTATATCCGTAAAAATTATCGTTGGCCATATTAGTGGTTTTGTTATAAATATATAAGGAATATAGAAAAATTAACGTTTTCCACCATAATAAGCAACAGCGTGTCCTTCCTCAATTAATTGTTTATTTACATTAATTTCAGTTATAGAAGAATTTTCAGATGCGGGTGATAAGGTATCTACAAATACACTAGCTAATGCTCTTCCAAATTTCCCAAGACCAGAAACCCTTAAAATACACTTATTATTATTATATCCTAATATTTCTACTAACCGGGCTGTAGCAGCTAGTCCTAGTTTCTTTTCTTTTTTATCTCTTGTACGAGATTCAGGAGTATTAATACCCTCCATTCTAACTGTTACTTTCTTCCAAGTACTAAACCCTAAATCTATTGTACACTTAATGGTATCTCCATCAACTACTCTATCGACAATTGCTTTATATTCGTACATTATTTTCGATGTTTTGCAAATTTTTCAAGACCTGCTATACCAAAACAACCTAATACTACCATTACAAAAGAATTGTAAATTGCTTCATTAATAACCAAATCATTTCCAGTCCATCCTGTGACTACATCTGCTATCATTACGACAGTCATAATCAAAAATGCACAAAATCCTATTATGGATTTTTCATTGTATTTGTTATCGTCTTTAAATATTTCTTTCCAGCTCATTTTTAATTGTTTTAAATTATTACGTAATTAAAACCAACTGAGAAATTATGCCAATTTCTATTCCAGTATTTATTGTATTTTCCTTCTAGGAATACCCCTAAACTTTTATTAAATTTATAGCCAAAAATCAATCCTGCTCCATAATCTACCCATTGACCTTCATTCAATTCATAATAAGAGTATTCTGCTTTACTAGGTAAATGTAGGGGTATAACACTAGCCCAACTGTGTACCCAAAATTCTTTTGTGTAATGGTAATAATCATATCCAATTACTAATGAATGATTCCATTGATTGGGGAGTAAATCCTTTTCATTTTCAACATATTCATCTAATACTTGAGGTAATACTATAGCTCTCCAAACCTCACTATTTTCAGCTACAACATTACCACTACTATTTAACCATTGATCAGTACCAAAATTATAATTATACCCCTGATTTAAGGCTATATTGGTGTAGGGATAAGATTGTGTTTCTAAAGGATTAAAACCATAGGGTTCTGAAAATCGCTGTGTTATACCTCCATTAAATGATAACTCTTTATTAATATTATATCTATATCTCTGTGATGATTCATAATATTTAATATCTGCAAATCCATCCTGCACATATTCTATTTTTACTATCCAATCCTCAGCAACATATCTTAAGAAGTGTTGATGGTCTACAAAATTCTTACCTTGTTGTCTTTTATAATCAGCTTCAAATAGAAATTCTAACCCCTTTACTCTTCCTATTGTTGAGGCATCAGCAAAGGATTTTTCAGTACCATCATAAAATACGTTGGCTCTATTTTCATAACCTAATCTGGCTATCTTTCGTATACCAAATGCTAAAGAATAATCAAAAGGTGTAGATATTGTACCATAACCAATAGAACCATCATCTCTTAAATAATAAGTATTAATATCTGCTAAAGAATTCCCTCCATTTGCCGCTCCATAAAATGTAGCAAATTTAAGGTTTTTCTTAAGGATAGTTTTAAATTTATTTGTCCCCTGGGCATTTACTAAAAGAGGAAAAAAAAGTAAAAGGATTAGTAATTTTTTCATTGTTTAACAATTTTTTTAGTAAACTTAAGGTCATTATAAGTAATAATTAATGTATAAATACCCGCGCTAAATTTGCTCATATCTATATATTTAACATTATTACCTTCAAATACAACTTGTCCCATGAAATTATAAAGGACGGCGTTTATCTGTAAGGCACTTATAATATTTATAATATCTCTTGTTGGGTTTGGATATATTATGATTTGTGTATTTCCATAACCTTCTATCCCTACAACTTCATTATTTTCTTCACAATAATTATATAAATCTTGACATCCACTATTCCATGCACTATTACAGCAATTAGGACTTACATCTATTACCCAAGCAAAACATCCACTATTAATATTATTTAGTGAATTATAATAATCAATTACCCCACTAGTACACCCATTTACTACAGATTCACACGATCCATTATCTGTATTTGCTTCAGAATTATAATTGACAGCATTAGGGTCTATACATCCATAAATTACATCAATACAACTAAAATCTTCAGTATTAGCTTCTGGATTATAATTAAATGCTGATGGATCAGTACAACCTGTGATTACATCTTCACATGATCCATTATCTACATTTGCTAATTCGTTATAATTAAACGCTAATGAATCAGTACACCCATAAATTGGAAGTATACAACTAAAGTCATCTACATTTGCTAAATCATTATAATTTAGGGCTAATGGGTCTGTGCATCCTTCAACGATTTCAATACATGTTCCATTATCAGTATTAGCTAACTCGTTATAATTTAATGCTGTAGAGTCGGTACAACCATAAATAGGTAATACACAGGACAAATCATCTACATTGGCATTTATATTATAATTAAGGGCAGAGGGGTTGGTACAACCTTCTATTAATTCAATGCAAGTACCATTATTAATGTTTGCGAGTTCATTATAATTAAATGCTGTAGAATCTGTACAACCATAAATTGCATCTATGCAAGAACCATCTTCTATATTGGCCTCAATATTATAATTTAAAGCTGTTAAGTCTGTGCATCCTAAAACAATAGGGATACAAGTCTCATTATCAGTATTAGCTAAAGGGTCAAAATTTAGAGAAGTTGGGTCTATACAACCAAACACTACCTCAATACAAGACTCATCATTAACATTAGCTTCTTCATCATAATTAAAGGCTGTTGGGTCAGTGCATCCTTCTTCTATTGCAATACATGACCCGTCTTCAGTATTGGCTGATTCATTATAGTTAAAAGCTAATGGGTTTATACAACCAAACACTTTAGGAATACACCCTTCATTATCAACATTAGCAGTGGAATCAAAATTAAAAGCATCAGGATTTGTACAACCAAATATTACCAAGGTCTGACAGCTCCCATCATTATAATCTGCCTCAAACCCTTGAGTGTAATATTCTAAATATCCTGCTGAGGTACAACCTGGGATATAATAACAGCTTCCATCATCTGTATTTGCAGTGGATATATAATTAAATGCAGTATCATCCATACATCCGTAAATAAATGGGATACAAGTATTTCCACAGTATGGCTGAAACTCATATACAAAGGGAAAGGAATTAACAAAGAATTGAGGTATTTCAATAGCAATTTCCCCTTCAGGATTAGTTATCTTAAAACCACATTGCTGTATAGTGTTTGCCGATTGTAAGTTAGTGAAGAAATAAACTTGTGCTTCATCAAGAGAGTTTAATGGTATTGAGAAAGTTTTCTCAAAACCATCTTCTGGATTCATCTCATATTGTGGGGATATCCATCCTTCTTGATAAACTCCTATCCAGCTTCCGAACCAACCATCTCCTACACCATCAGTGATAGTCAGAGTAAAGTTACAAGCAATCAACACCTCTTCCACATTTGCGTCCGGATTATAATTATATTGCGTGCTATCCATACAACCTTCGACTACTAGAGTTGAACAACTACCATTATCTATTATTGCTGTTGGAGAATATTCTATATAATTAGGATCGGTACAACCTTCAGTATCTGTATTACCCCCACAAGCTAGCACTTCAAAGGAAGTTTCATCTTCATACCCAAAATCCACATTCATTGGGTTAGTAAAGTAATATGTTGAGTCACAAGAAGTTACAATACATGTTCCATCAATACCCCCAAACTGAGCAGCATTTAACCCGTCACCGTAAGTATCTGTAATCTGAAACTGAAGACTCGCACCTATTGGAGCACATACTGCTGTCTGAACAGGAATACTCGGAGTATCATATTCTCCAGCAAATACTTCATATATAATCTGTTGGTTGGTCTGATCATATAGCTCCCAAGCTGTTTCAGTTGGGTAGCTATCTGGGGTTATTGTTACAATAATTGGGGACTCACCCGATTCACACTCTATATCTATAGGCAGATTACAAAAACCTACATCAAAATTTGCCCACGGATTCCAATTATATGCCTCTGGATCTGTACATCCCGGAATAGCACCACACGGGAGACACGACTCCCAACATACCGGAGGTAAAACAATATCTTCGTCCTCAACAGTTATCTGCCTATTAATGAAACCAAATTCATCAAAAACAAAACAACCAGATTCATTAACCCCATCAGGTAGTTCCTGAAACTCAAAATTATTAGAGGAGAATTTCCATAAGTAACTTCCAGCTGATATAGGGATTACTACTTCCCACACCCCATCCCCGTCTGGATCTTCCATCTGATTACAGTTTCCGCACCATCCATTGAACGTCCCGTTTACTTCTGGGTTAATTATCTCTTCGGGGGCTTCATTAAGATCTACTTGAAAAGTTACATCTACTGTTGGGAGTTCGCAAGGAATTAGAGTGAATTCATACTCCACTATATCTGTTCCAAAATTATAGTCTTCGAAAAGAATCCCTTGACATTGATTTTCTGCAGAAAAAAATCCACTACCATATTCGCAGCAAATACCATCTCCGAACTCATCCGTCATAATAAATTTATAAGGAAAAGGAGAGGCCTCCATTAAGAGTCTCTCTGTTATAGTATTATTAACGTAATTAGTATACCCATAATCATCCTCAGATAAAACAGTATCGGGGCCTAAAGTAATTATCCAAGCTGTTTCTTGTGGGTATTGATCAAACCCAATAGTTAGATCTATATAGGAAAACTGAGCTGTGCTTATTAATCCTAATAGTGATAAAAGAAAGGTAAATAAATATTTCATCAGAATTTATTCATTAAAATTTCGTCAACAACCTCTTGTACTTCCTCGCGAGTAACTTCCATCTTCATCATGATGTTGGCCTGAAATCTCGCTACTTCTTCACCATCGTCAAAAATTAGGATGGTAGGTACTACTACTATTTTAAATTGTTTTTGTACATCTATATCCTTACATGCCATTATATCTACATAAGAAGTAGAACAATCTGTTAAATCCTCACACCAATCTACCCCATTAATAGAATTAAATGAAGCGTTAAATTGAATTACACAGAGCCCATCATTTTCGGAACATATATCTTGGCCATAAGAAAAAAAAGAAAAGAGAAGGAGGAATGGGGATATGATTAATTTCCTCATGATTTCTTTTTGGTTAAAGCTCTATCAATTTCTCCCCCTTTTACATATTTAATACTATCCCAAGAATCTTCATCGTAATATAATCTATCTAATTTATGTATAATATTTTCGATAGAGAATTTAATTGTATCTACCTCTAATTGTGTTTGTTCAATTACACTATACATACTATCTTGGTAATTGATGTCTTCCTGAGTGGGAATCCAAGATTCTTTTACTTCCTCAGTAAATACTTCTTCTTCGGATGAAGTGGAATATGTAAAGGCTAATATTGAAACTATGCAAGTCAATATTAATATTACTCTTAAAGAACATTTCGAAGTTAAACATATACATTTATTCCAAACTTTCATAGGGAGTCTATTTTATCGTTGAGTTTACTAAGTTGTTCCTTAATTTCTTTTACATCTTCCTGGGTATTCATAATAGTTTGACGGACTAACTGGTCCTTCATATCAAACTCCATACGTGTAATTTCGGGATCTGGGGGGATAGGTAATTCTTTAGCCTCTTGGATGTCAGCTTGTAGTATAAACCACATACTAATTATAGTTGCCATTGCAGCTCCTATCCCTATTAGGGTTTTAATACTTACGTTAAAACCTGTGTTTTCGTCTAACTCTTTCGCCATTATATAGATTTCATTAAGCCTAAACTATTAATTATGAAACCTATTAATTATAAAATGTTAAACATTTCCTATACATATAGGAGGGCTAATTAAAATCAAAATCTCCTACCTCTCTTCCCCCCATTCCCCTATTATCTTCCATTTTTATAATAAGTTCTTGGAGTTTAGTTTGGATGTCTACAACAGAAATCTCTTCAAAGTCAATTTCTTCAACTATATCTTCAATGTAATTTAAAATATCTTCGTAATCCATAATATTATTTTTCAAGACTACATATATTAATATTTAAAAAACCTTAATAGTATTTGAAAGAAGCATATTATTTATTGTTTCCCCCACAATAGAAATATTATCTACATCTATGTATTTGGCATTTTTTCCATACATCTTTCCAAATGCATCCTTAGCCTTTTGGGTGTTATCCCAAACATCATGGATATAATAACTTAGAACCCCTATATTATCCCTTTTATATTGTCTTATAATTTTGGCTGTGTGATTGATAGCCGCGGATATTTCATAATTCCTAGAACTTATATTTGGCAAACCATCAGATATGTTTAATAAAAAAACATCTTGGTAATATGAAGGTTGGGGGAGGTTCTTTCTAACTTCATCCAAACAAATACCTTCAGGGGTCATTCCACAAGTGGTGATGGTCTTAAATTTATTTAAATCCTTTACATTATTTTTTTTAGAATTAAAGGAATAGGCTAGTAAGGGGGTTTGATTGTATGAAGAAGTATCAAAAGTTCCTCTTAAAGAAATTTCTACATCAAAATTTTTAAGATAACAAGAAGCATATGCTATAGCTATAGCTGTTTGGATGGTTTTCTCTAACTTATCCCCCCTCATACTACCACTTAAGTCTAATGATATATGGATAAAGGTGTTTTTATAGTCCTCTTTTTCAATCTTATAAAAGATATCCTCTTTAAATGGCAATTTAAATAGTTTATTAGTATTTAATTTTCCCCTTTTTTGGTTTTCAAAAATATCTTTTCTTATATTATTCCTAGTTTGTAATTTAGATAATAATTTCTTACCTAAAAATAAACCACGCTCCACAGCATCATTACGTGAGGTAGAATTAGTGGAAAAATAGTGCTCCCAATTATGAGTAATAATAATGGGAATACTGTTGTCTTTTGATATATTATAGTTACTAAATTTAGTATCCGGTTTAGCTAATTTATTAACTTGGGTTTTTTGGGCTTTGGTTATTCTTTTTTTTCTATATTGTGAATTTATAAAATCCTTTTGGCGCTCAACATACTCATTAGTCTTATGTTCTTGGTTATTAAATGTATTTTCCCCATTATCTTCTTCTTGTATATAATCCTTTATGATATTATAAATACCAACAGCTGCTTTAACTGAATCTTGTGTGGAATTTAATTTATTTATACACTTGGGTGTAAGTAAATCACTTACTTCTTGCAGTCCTGGGAGTTTCGAAAGGTCAGAATTACGATTAAATATATTTATTATCCTAAAAAAGTATGCCTCCCAAGTTGGTGTAATAAGATTATCTGTTTGTAGGTTTTCATCTACAATTTTATTATAAAAGGACTTACGATAAAGTTCTTCATAATAAAACCGATAACCTGGTGCTGTTGAGTATACAAAATTATCTATCCTTTTATCCTCAACAAAATTAATCAAGGTAAAGACATTATCAATATCTTCTTTAGGTATATTCCATTTTACCTCTAGTAATTTTCCTTTTTCCCCCTTAAGATAGCTGAAGTCTGTTAGTAAAACATGGGATGCTTCATGTAGAGCCAATCCAACCGTATAATCTATTGTGTCTTCTTTAATATTTGACGCAATATAAACGGTCTCCCCATCCGTCATCGAATCACCTGTTGTTGCGTATTCAACAGGTATTTCCTTTTCTGTTAAGATTCTTACAAAGTTTGTGATTCCCTTTTGGACTTTGGCTAAAAAAACAGAATCCCCATCATCAAATTGTTGAAGATCCATCCAATACGCTGCTCCTTTTTTCATATTCCCTAGTTTCTTATCGGAATATACGAATAATACATTAGATTACCAACTTCCCAAATTAAGCCATTGGAGGTAAATCATAAACTAAATCCTTTGATTCAATTAGAGTATAAGTAAATGAATTACTCCATACATCTTTAGCTTTATTACAAATTTCCATAAATAAGCTAAAATCATCATTTGCAGCTATTACTTGACAGCCTGCAGACCACTTATCTATTTGCGAAGATTTTCTACCTTCATACTTAGTGGCCCTATGGATATTAATTCCAAAAATGCCTTCTTGTACATTTTCTTCATTTAAATCATAACTTTCATCCAGATTATCATCTCTGTAAACCTGCACTGGCTTTTGCTGGCGAAGTGCCTCATATTTGCCTTGGTGGAGTCCTATTTTATGAGAGCTTCTATATTGGTTAGGTTTTAGAATAGCAACTCCTGATTCATTCATAATATTTTCAACCCAATGCTTTCCTGGATCTGTTGTACAGTCAAAGCAATGGAAGTTCCACACGCCCTCATTTTTATAGGATAGAGTTATGTGATCATCAAATTTATTAGTTACTTCATTTGAGGTTTCGGAGTTTCTAACACCTACTATATTTAGGTTATAATCTCCATTTTCGAACCACTTATAACCTTTGGTTTTAATGGTGGATTCAATTTGTTGTCTTGTTGGGCAATTCATATTCTTGGGTTTCCAATAAATATAAACGCAAAGCAAAATAGGAAAGTCAAAGGCCCTAACATAAACATCACTCCCACCGCCCCTATTACGTATATACGATTTTCGGCGGATTCTAACGTAGAAGCTCATAATTTACCATTAAAGTAATAACTGAGTCACACGCTAATTGAGGGGGGAATAGTAATTCTTCTTATGTATTGCGAAGAAAACATGCTATATTTTTTAGAGATTTAAAATGAAAATCCAATGATTAATTACATAAAAACAAAAGGCCCCTTCAATTGCAGCGGCGCACTATATATCGCGATAATGGTAATCGTTTATGTATTAAGTACAGTAATTTAGAATCACATTCCTCTTCTCACCCACTTCTTACGCTGATCCTGTAGGATGTAATCAACATAATCGTTAGTGCCACAATGCGGACAATTTAGCTTGTCGATTTCTTGGGCTTCGTTGATTTTCCACTCTCCTCCACAGCCACTACAGCTGTAAATATACGTGTGTCTTATGAATACTTTGTGGGACATTGTGGACTTATGTGTTAGTAGCTGTTAATTTAATTAAATGCGAGGAGCTTGCGCTTTTTTTCGTGTATTTCATGCGTTATTTAATAAATAATCGATGTTTTTCAACATTATGCGCACAATAGCCCCTACAGTGATGTGTCTGGATGCCAATTGCCATCTTCCTCATCTTCTGGATCTTTTCTCATGCTGATAAATATATGGAATTATAAGTCCTTATTCGCATTCTTTTGCGAGGCTCGATAGAAGCTTTTTTTCTGCGATTTCTTTTGCGAGATTTGTGGCTTTTTGGCCAAATGGGGCGAAATGTAAATCGTATTATATGTGTATATACGTTCGGGCCGGATTTGACGTAGTCGATGTGTGAGTACACGCAAGCCATATGGCCGCGCCATCGCGCCGTCGACGGCCGGCGGC
>TARA_R110000824_G_scaffold68237_8_pt1 | contig 10625 bp, 15 predicted proteins | sample TARA_R110000824 | Tara Oceans TARA_R110000824 (sample SAMEA4397747) | marine metagenome | biome: Polar Biome; feature: [MES] marine water layer (ENVO:01000295) within the mesopelagic zone...; material: water (ENVO:00002006), including particulate matter (ENVO:01000060) such as...... | reverse complement strand
CACCGCCGATCGGTGAGCCCACCCATGTGGTGCGCACATCGAGCCAGTGCATGAAGCGCAACCACAGCGCGTGCGGCGGCACCATGTACGGCTACGGGCACCAACTACTGGCATGCCTGTGCCCCTGCCACCCGGCACCATGAGCGCCCGAAAGCCCACCCAGCAGCAGCTGATCATGGCCGTGCTCGAACGCCATGGCGACTGGGTGTGGGGTTACGACTTGGCGCAGGTGCAGGTGGTTTGGGGCGGGGAGCCGTACTGGCTCTCGCACAACGCCGGGGTGCGCGCCCGAGAGCTAGCCCGCGATGGCGCGATCATGCGGCGCGAGGTTGACGGCGTGGTTCAGTATCTAGCGAAGGCCGACCCACGACAGCAACGATTGGCGATCTGATGCAAGAACGGATCGAACAGGTGCAGGCAGGGGTGCGCATGGCCACCGTGGAGCGTGATGCCATACAACGCACCCATGAAATGGCCGCGACACGCGCTGATGCAGCCGACACGGCTGTGCGGGCGGGTGATGTGGCACTCAGTGTGCTCCATGCCGTCGGGGACGTTACCAGCGCGCGCGTGCAGCAGACCATTGCCGAATTGTGCAGCGAGGGGCTGCGGCTGGTGTTTGACGACCCCAGCATCCGGCTGGAGGTGCGCCCGGTGGAACGCCGCGGTGTGATTGAAGCGGACCTCGTGCTGGTGCGTGGCAAGGTTGAGACGGATCCACTATCGGGCAACGGCGGCGGCCTGATCGCTGACGCCGCGGCCATGCTGCGGCTGGTGCTGGTGCGGCTGATGGCCAGCCGCGGGCTGGCACCGCTGCTGGTGCTGGACGAACCATTCGCCGCACTGAGCAAGGGCCACCGGGAAGCCATGGCCACCACGCTGCACGAGGTGGCGGCATCCATGGACATACAGGTGATCACCGTCACCCACGCGGACGAGTTCGCGCTGGGCACGGTGTACCAACTGACGTGGGCAGACCGCGACGCCTTGCTGGCTGAGGTGACGCTGATCGGGGGCGACGATGTTTGAGGCAGTTGCGCTGGCCCTTGCGCTGGCCCTTGGCTGGGTGCTGGCTGTGCCGCTGTGGGTGAAGCTGCAACGCGCCCGGGCGGACGCTGACATGTACCCGACCAGCAAGGTGGCGTTCCCGCTACAGCTGGGCGACCTGATCGTGCTGATGCGCGACCGCACCGTGTACTTGTCAGTGGAGCATGAGCCGGGCCGGGCTGACATCATTGAGGTGCAGCTGGGCGACGACGTGGATCCCGTCACCGCCCGTGCCGCCATCGCCCACGCCGAACGGCCACGCGACTAGCCCGAAACTTTCTTCGCACCAAAGAGGCGCACGGTACGAATTCGTGTTACCTTATCGGTGCAGAGGAAAGGAAACCCAACAATGACAACATGGAACTACTGCCACGAGTGCTCAGGTCAAGGCGAGAGCGAATGGTGCGAGGACGACCAGCTCCCCGGTGACCAGTGCGACTGTGACGACGAGAATCAGGACAGCCACGACATGATTGCCTGCGAAGCCTGCGACGGCACCGGCGAACCACAGGACGACGACGAGGACTAGACGCCACGCTGGCCCACCTAGCCCCGACCACAACGGCCCCGCGAGGGGCCGTTGCTGTGCGCTGATCCACCCGCTAGAGCGTGGGCGCATCAGCGCGGTGCCTACGGTATCAGGCCGGTGGCGCACCCCGCAGCTTGCGTGCCGCGTACAGCAGCAGCGTGCCCGCCAGCGGCACCAGTGCCACCGGCACGCCGTACCCTGCCGGGTCGGCCGCCACGGTGGTGACAACGGTGCCCAGCAGCACCAGCACGCTGTCGCGCACCAGCTTGCCCAGTTCGCCCTGCGGGTGCAGCAGCGCCTTCAAGTCGTCGATCATTGTTGCCTCCTTGGAATGTCCAGCCGGTGATACTCCCGACCCGGCCTGTCGGTCGGATACGGCTCCGGAGTGAAGTGCATGTCGTTGACGTGCGCAGAGCCGGAGAGCGCGTAGCGGATCAGCTGTAGCGTCGACAACGGCTCCGGCTTGCCGGTTTGCGTCGGTGCGAGCCAGTCGATGATCTTCTGTCGCGGCCACTGGTCGCCGGGGTCGTTGCTTCGCGTCGAAGCGTCAACCATGAAGTGACCAATCACCGTGTCCTCTGACGGGACGAGCAGCGGGACTTGCTCGAAGATCCACTCATGGACTGCACCCGTTGCGAGCACCATCGCGTCCGACCACGGGTGCTCGTCGTCGTAGATGTAGTCGTGCCCGTAGGTCGACGGCTCCTCCGAGAAGCCTTCATGCTCGATCCCGACGATGTGCTTGTTCGGGTTCGCTCCTGCCGGAAGGAGCGCCCACGTCGGAGCGTTGACGCGGCCAGCCGTCCACGTCGGCGTGAAGATGGAGGCGTGCTGGACGATGCGACCGTCGCGCCCGATGGAGAAGTGAGCGGACTTCTGCGTCGCTGGCGGCCTTTCCTGTGCCCATTGAATCATGGTCCGCTGGTAGCCCTGCATGATGTGACTCATGACCGCCAGCGGAAGCATCGAGCCAGCAGGAACGTCGCTGTAGCCGACCGCCAGCGACTCGATGTGCTCGATGCCGTCCATCCATCCGCGCGTCATGCTGTCGCCCCCTGCTGGCCCATGGCCCCTCACCCGAGATAACGGTAGCACCTACTCGCGCGTCCCGTTGATGATCGGAGCCGTCACCTCGCCCGTATCAGGGTCGTGGCCGTGCGTGCCGAGTAGCTTCATCGCGCGTCGGAGTTCGAGGCCCATCGCGTCGATACGCCTTCCGATCGTCCAGCGCATGACGAACCCGACACCGGCCGTAACGACCGACGCGCCGATCAGGATATTGGCGATCGCTTCTGCGTTGAGTTCGCTCATCGTGAGGCTTTTATCATCGGATGGATCTCGCTGTTCAATAGAGTCCACACTTCTGCGTACTCATTCGACCGGAGATCATTTGCTGCGGCTGTCAGACCATCAGCGTCAAGATCGTCAATGATCCGACTGAGGTATAGGTAACGTAGGCCCAGCCGGTCAAGTGCCTCCCATACCAGCGCACGATCGCTATTGATGTGATCGCCTGTCAGACCATTGACACGGCCTTCACCTAGAGGATTTGTCATGACTGTCTCCCTGCCTACGTGTGATTGACCACGATCGGCCCGATGAGAACGTTGTTGCTAGATTCCGCCTTGCCACCAGCAGCGACCGGCCAAATATCCTGCGTGACTGCGGTGTTCGACACGCGCTCCGTGCCATCGATCAAATAGTCGATCTGATTGTTTCCCACATCGATCCGGAATGAGAACTTGTGCCATGCGGTGTCCTTCGCGACCCCGGTGTCGGTGTCGCCCGGAAGGACGTGGAAGTTGGAACCCGAGGCGATGAACGCGAACTTCAGTGACCCGTTCACGTCGAGAAGCGCCGGGCCGGATGCGTCGCTGTCGTTCGTCGTGACAAAAGACGCGAATATGTCAACCTGAATCGTCGCGACCGCTGAGCCAGTGACTGCGGCGATCGCTTCAAGCAGAACCCAGCTGCCGATGATCGCGGGCGAAGCGATGCCATCCGTGCTGCCGCTCGCCAGAATATAGTGAGCCGGGCGGCCCACGTCGCCGCTCGCATCCAGATCGCCCGTCGAGTTCGTCGCCTCGAAAGCCGCCGACCCACGTCTCGTCCAACCAGCGTCGAAGATGTCTCCGCGAGTGCCGTTGGTGTCCGCGTCAGCGTCCGCGAAATTGGCCGAGTACAATGCCCCGATCGTCGTGTTCCAGTCCATCGCGCCGATCGGTGATCCTCCCACGGCCTTACCCTCCAATGCTGTGCCCCCAGCGTTCACCGCGAGAAATTGCCCCGCCAGTGCGCTGATGTCTGTGTAGTCATACCCGTCCCTCGCGGAGTTGACGCTGAGCAGGTCGCCTTGGCCTTCTCCCGACGGGTTGATCTCGCTAATGCTGTTGCGCACGCTGATGCCCCACGCGGTCAGAATCACCTCGCCGGTCACTGGCAGCGTGGGAATCTCGATCGCCATTACTCTGCCGCCTTCATCTGCGACACCAGTTCGCTGACCTTGACCACGCGCCTGCCCTTGCTGTTGGGGTCGATCGTTTCGGCCTTGAGCATTTTCACCGTCTCGCCGGGCAGCCAGTTGCGTTGGCCCGGGTCGCCACGCATGCCCAGCGCCGCCTCGATGGCCGTGCGCTGCGTTGGCACCTTCACCCGCCGCCACTGGCCATCGGCGTCATAGTTCCAGCAGTTGGCGCACATGTAGATCAGGTCGTCCATCCAGACGAATTGAACGTCCTTGCCGCACGTCGGGCACAGCACCAGCCACTTGTCCTGCCCGACGTAGGCCGGGATCGGTGGTGCCGGTGACACCTCGGTCATGGGCGGCAGTTCCACCCGGGCGCGCGCCGCGATGCCGAACAGCGGGCCGTGCCTTCTGAACGCGAAGTCGTAGAGGGTGGCGATCGATGGCGGGCCGCCATCGGCGGGCGCGGTATAGGCCCGATAGTAGACCTCCCCGTACACTGCGCCGATCCGAATCACTGGCATCTCAGAAGCCCCATAGCGCGCTATTCCACACTCCGCTGTTCCATGCACCGTACACCACGTCGATGGCGACTTCGCCGCCGTACGTCGTCTGATGCAGCGTACCGCCTTTGGTGATGTGGTGCCGTAGCTGCTGGATGAACACCTCTTCGTCGATCGAGGAGTTAGGTTCTATCACCCGGATGCGGTCGCCGACCCTGCGCGACAGCACCTGCGTCAGCGCGGTGGCGTCGCGGTTGCCCGGCACCGTTATGGTGATCGTTGGGCGGCCGTCCACCCACCAGCCGACCACCGCGTCAGCGATGCCGCGCGCCGTGTCCTCGCTGATCTCTGGCTTGATCTTGTGATTGTAGGTTTTCAGGCCGTGGTCGTTGATGCTCGTCGGCTGCGCCGTGGAGCTGTGAACGTCCTGCTCGTTGGTGACGGCCACCACCCGGCCGCGCATCTTGAGGCTCGCCACGCTGGCCCCGCCCCCGCCTGCCGTCATGGTGATGGTGACGAACGGGCCACTGGTGCGGTCGAGCGTAACCGACGCGATCGTGCCGCTGACGATCGTGAAGTCGGTGGTGGCGACCGGCACCACAGCGGCCGTCAACGGGTCGCCTCCGGTGTCGATCGCGGTGAAGGTCAGCACCTCGTTGGGGCCGAAGCTGATCGCGCTCCCGCCGCGCGTCCACACGTCGGCCAGCGACTCGGCGGCCCGGGCCTTGATCTTGATCGTCGCCTCGTTCACCACGTTGGCCAGCCCGTAGTCGAAGTCGAAGTCGCTGTATCGCGGCGTCGTGGTCACGCCACGGAAGGTGGCCTGCACGGTGGTGCTGCGGGTGTCGGTGACGATCGAGTGGCGGTTGCGGAACACGATCGCGCCGCTTCCGTCCTCGTATATCCACGCGCCCGGCCCCTCGCTGTCGAGGATCGCGACCATCTCTTGGAAGGCGTCGCCGTCTGCCCAGTACCACGTGAAGGTCGTCAGCCCCACGTCGATGTGACGCGGGGCGTTGAGCGCGCGCGCGATCAGGCTCTTCGCCTCGGCGGCGGTCACGATATCGGTGTAGAGCGCGATCTCGTCGAGGTGACCATCCAGTGTTGCACTCTGGCCGGTATTGTTTCCCATGACGAAAACGCTGCCCACGTCGGTCGTGCGCGCGCCTGACGGCGGCCCGGTTGATTCGGTCAGCCCTGCGCCCACGGTCAAGGTCGAGAACGACGAGCCGTTCCACAGGTGGATCGTCGGGTTGTTTCCGACCGCGCCCGCGTCGTAAGTGAGCACGCCCATCACCGTGGTGTTGATCGGAATGTTCACGGCAGTCTGCCACACGCCGTTCGTGCCCGACCACGGCACCGTGAACTGCAACCGCACAAGGCTGCTCGACTCGTCTTGCGCCCTGATGTCCCACACCTTCTCGCAGACGCGCCCGGCGTTGCCCTCGCCGTCTGAGTCAATGTTGAACATGAAAAAGATAGAGCCGCCGCCGTCGAAGATGTTCTGAATCGACGAGTGGTCGGCCACCTGAATCTTGGTATTGGCACCGTCGAACTCGATCGCCCCGTCGCCAGCGTCGTCGAGCGCGGCCGCGTCACGGGCACCCGATCCGATCGTCACTGTGCCGCTATTGCTGTTGGCACTGCTGTCGAGCGCGTTGCCCGATGCCTCGCCCATTCGCCAGTAGGCGGCCAGATTGTCCTGCACGGTGGTGACGTACCCGGGCAGGTTCTTGGGCCACTCTGCGGCGTCCAGCAGGTGGTTGAGCGCCACGTCGGTGGTGATGTCCTCGTATAACTCGCTGCCGATCTTCTTCCCGGCCAGCCGGTTGAGCGTGCCGTGTGTCCGCACCCTGACCATTCGGTGGATGTCTCGCGGCAGTTGCTTGCGCGTGCTCACCAGCCCGTACCCGAGGTCGTAGGTGGTGCTGTCGGCCGGGTCAACGGCCTGCACCTTCACTGCGCGGCCGCGCTTTAGGTTACTGGTCGGGTTGAACGAGCCGTCGCGGTTGTCGAGCGCAAGCGACATCGGCCCAGCGCGCGGTTTGGCGAGCAACTGGGTGCGGTCGAGGCCACTGCGAATGTCGATTCCCTCCCGGGCGCGCACGTCGGCCAGTGCGATCTCCGACTCGAATAACTCGTCGTTGTCGAGATCGATGTCAACGATGTACGTCGGCTCGACCATCTAGACCTCGAACCCTTGCTCGCGCAGCGTGATGATTCCGTCCTTCACCGCGTCCACCACATCCTCCTCGCTGCCAACCACCCCGGCGAACACGTTCACGGTGGTGCCCCCAGTGAGGCTGCCAGCGGGCAGCGGGATGATCGCCTCGTCGCGGCCGCCCTCGCCAACGCGGACGACCGAGCCACCGGCACGAGCGCGGACGATGCCACCGTGTGCCATCTCGGGCGGGTTGCTGGCGAGGAAGTCGCTGATGAAGTTCAAGATGTTCTGAAGGTCGGCTTGCGAGGACTCCGGGCCGATCGCGTTGAACAAGGTGTTGGCCACCTCGTTGGGGATACCAGCCGACGCGATGAACTGGTTCAGCCCGCTGGCGCTCAGGCTGCCGCCCGCCGCCTGCGCGACGAGTTGGCCTGCCGAGGTCAGCATGCCCTCGAAGATGGCCTTGATCTCGGCGGCCTTGGTCTGCGATGCGTCGCGCATGCCCAGCCACATGTCGAAGGTGAAGTCCGCGATGTCGCCGGTCAGCGCCTCGATGCCGTCGCGCTTCGCCTCGAACTCTTTCAGCAGCGCCGCGTTCGACAGCCGCTGCACGGCCACCGCCTCGTCGCCGCCCTCGATGAACGCGGCCACCAGCCGGGTGGTCATGGTGTCCTCGATGTGCGACACCGCGTTCTCGCGGGCCTGTTTCAATATAGCCTCGGCGCGCGCTGCGTCCTCCGCAGCCTTGGTCAGTCCGTCGGACTCAGTGAGCAGCGCGGCCAGCGCGTCGGCCGTATCGCGGGCACTGGGGCCGTTGTCGTTCATCACCGTGAGCAAGTCATCGAAGGCGTCGCCAATCTCGCCGTCCACCAGCCCCGTCAGGTCGATCGCGCCAATGCCTGTAGGCGCTGGCGGCCGGTTGGGGCCGAACGATTGGCGCTGTGCCTGCGCATCGCGGATGGCTTTCTGTCCCGCAGCGAACGCATCCAGCCCGGCTGGGTCTTTCGAGAAGAACAGGTCGCGCAAGTCCTCGCCCAGTGTCTCGACGAGCACCCCGCCTATACCACCAACGGCCGCCCCCACTGGGCCAGCGAGTCCGAAGCCAACGCCTGCGCCTACGCCTGCCGCCCCGGCCTTGCGGCCATCGGCGCGCTGCTCTGGCGTGAAGAAATCGACCTCCGGGTCTTTCAACGCGGTGGCCAGCTTCTCGACAAAGTTCGTCAGCGGCGGCAGCACCTTGTCGAGCGCGGCCACCAGCTTCTCGCCGATCACGTCGGACAGTTCGACCACGTTGTTCTTGAAGCGGGTCACCTCGCTGTTGGTGGTGTCGAACGCCCGGGCGGCCTCGGTGTTCATCGCGTTGGCGTCGTTGACGACCTCAGCGGCCGCCATCTTGAACGCCTTGGACAGCAGTTCGGGGTTCTGCGCGAGCACGAGGAACGACCGCGCGGAGCGCACCGCGCCCAGCCCCAGTTCCTGCAACACAGGCAGCACGCTGTCGCCCGCGTTGCTGAGACCTTCGACGAACTGCTGGAACGCACCAGCCGCGTCCGTCTCCCATGCCTCGGCGAACTGATCAGCCGTCTGCCCGGTCAGCGTGCCCAGTAATTCGAGTTCGCTGCCTGTGGTGGCGACGAACCCGTCGATGGCCAGCAGCGCCCGCTGCATCGCCGTGCCACCGGCCTCGGCCTGTACGCCGAGCGACGGCAGGGTGGCCGACAGCGCCAGCACCTCGTCGGCGGTGAAGCCCACGATGGCACCGGCACCAGCGATGCGCTGGGCGAAGGAAAGAATCTCAGGCTCGAACGTGGCGAAGTTGTTACCCAGTTGCACCACGGTGCTGGCGAGGTTTTCGATCTGATTGATCGGCTCGCCCATGATGTTCGAGAACCGCGCGAAGCCGATGGCGGCCTCCTCGCTGGTTAGGTCGGTGGTCACCCCGATCTTGGCCATCGTCTCGATGAACTTCGACAGGTCGTCCACGCCCCTGATGCCAAGCTGACCGGCGACCTGTCCGATGCGCGCCAGTTCGATGCGGCCAATCGGCATTGACTTCGCCATGCCCCTGATCGCCTTGTCGAGCAGGACGAACTCTTCCTCGGTCGCGTTCACCGTCTTGCGGATGCCCACGAACGCCGTCTCGTAGTCGCGGACGTTCGACATGCTGCCGCCGATGATCGCGCTGACCCCGGCGATCCCTGCCTGTATACCGATCAGCGCAACGCCCAGCCCGGCCGCACCAACGAGGGTGCGCCGCAGTCCCATCGCCTGCGCGTTCGCGGCCCCCATGCCACCGACGAACCCGGCCGAATTGAGGCCGAGCGTCGCGTGGAAGCGCGCCACCTCTGTGCTCCCGCCAGCGCCGCCGCCACTAACCATTGATCAGCCCTCGTCCGGTACGCCGCGTTCGTCGTCCAGTTCCTCGGCCGCCTTCAGCAGCCTGTTGATCTGCGCCGTTTCGTTGTCGTCGATCTCCTGCTTCGCGTCGAAGCGCCGCCACGCCCGCTGGGTGCTGATAGCCTCCATCACGTCCTGCGCCAGCGACTCGTCCAAGTCCTCGGCCTCGTCCGGCGTGCAGGCGAACGCGGTGCAGACCGCTGCGATGCGGGCGGCGTAGGGGGCGGGGCCGTCCTTGAGAAGCCAATCGGCTAGCCCCCTGATACTTTTCCCGCGTCGGCCTCGTAGGGGTCGCCCTGTGCCATCACCGCATTGACGATGAACCACATCTCCGAGGACTGGAGGTGCGCTTCCACCAGCCCCGGGTCGGCCGACGGAAGCGGCAGCTTGGCGGCGGCGTACTGACACGACCTCTTGACCTCACACGCGCCGTATGGTGCCTCGTCGCAGCTGCCTGTCCACGTCCACTCCTCGACCGCACCGCTGACGATCTCCATCAGGGTGTCCACCAGTTGCTGCTGGCTGGCGTCCGGGTTGGTGGTGCGCTCGACCAGCCGCATGACCGGCCGCCGTGCGGCGAAGGTGCGCGGTACGCGCAGGACGACGTGCTCGCCGACGTGCGGGTAAAACTCGACGGCCTCGCAGGTGTCGAAGTCGCACATGAGCGCCTTGACGTTGGCTGCTGCTGTCTCGAAGTCCGACTCGCGCCACGACTTGCCGTGCGGGCAGCGGTCGGCCGGGTTGTCGAACAGCTTCACGCTGCGGCAGTCGTCGATGCGCACCCGGGCGATGCCGGGGCGGCCACGCTGCCGTTCTGTTTTGATGGGCGTGGGCTGCTGCATACTCTCGTCTGTCGTCATCGTTCTGTCCTCCTGATTGCAGGGTGCCCGGCTGCGGGGGAGGTAGGAGGACATCCACCCTCGCCCCGCAACCGAACACCGCCTGTTGGTTGTGCCTTACGACACAGTACGCGCCAGTGCGCCGTTGCCACGCAGTGATGCGCGATACGTCACCGGCCCACTGACGGACGCGCTGATGGAGTACCGCTCCAAGAACACGTTGCCGTCATAGTTCGGGTCGTTGGTGGCCGCCGACGCGCCAGTGGGGTCGAAGCCCACCGCCCGCTCGACGCTCCCTACGAGCGCGAAGATCGTAGCGTCGCCTTGGCTGGCTGCGGGGTCGAGCGAACCCGAAACCTCATGCGTCCACCCGTACTTGCCCTGCACAAACTCTTCCGCCGTGTCCGCGAACGCGGTCACATCGGACAGTTGCTGGCTAATTTCCTGATCAACTTGATTCAGTTCATCTTCGATCGCCACCGAGTTCAGGGTGTAGTTGGTGTTCTCGCCGTGAATCCTTGCCATGATTGTGTTACCTCCTTCCTCCCACTAGCCGTTCGGCACGATTGCTATAGCGTGCCGCAACGTCACGTTCGTGAAACTGGAGAAGGCGGTGATGATGGTACGGAACCACGGCCCGGGCATCGACGCGGCTGTCACCGTTTTGACATTCTCGCCGACC
>TARA_R110000824_G_scaffold60853_16_pt1 | contig 10633 bp, 8 predicted proteins | sample TARA_R110000824 | Tara Oceans TARA_R110000824 (sample SAMEA4397747) | marine metagenome | biome: Polar Biome; feature: [MES] marine water layer (ENVO:01000295) within the mesopelagic zone...; material: water (ENVO:00002006), including particulate matter (ENVO:01000060) such as...... | reverse complement strand
GCTTAAGCATAAATTTCGCAAGCTTTGGAACCAATGTCTTTAAAGAATCGAAGTTTTTCTTTGCAAACTTTTTGCTCTTTATCAGTGTTTCTTCGTTTTGAGAAATCCAGTCTAAAATTGCTTCCTCAACAGCAGTTCCCACAACATCTGCAGACGCATCAAGCTTTGTCTTAATTCCGTCTTTTAGACTGTCTAGGCGGCCAGCGCCTTTTATTGCTTTTTGGGAACTGTTACTAAGAGATCCTACCCACCCGTCAATTGCGTCCAAAGCCCCATCTAAGGGTGACGCAGAATTTTCTTTAGCTGCTCTAACAGCATCTTCTAGATCAGCATTTACAGCTTCGGGATCTTCTGGCTCTCCTTCAGCAGCATCAGGGTTTTCTGTAGCAGCATCGGGGTCTTCTGGAGCAGGTTCAGCTTCCGCTGCACCTTGCATTTCGTCTGCCAAGTCTGTCACAGTGTCAGCTGCCGGTGGTGGAGGTGGGGCTTGTCCTAGTAAATTTATAATTTTTGCATTTACAATTTCATCGCCAATCTTGCTTGCCAGCTCACCCATATCCACATCGAGGGCTGGACTTGACATTATAGCCTTCTCTTTTCCTGACATTGCTTTGTTAAAAAAGTTGCCCACTTTTTTTAGAAAAGTTCCACCCATAGAATCTTTAAGGGTTTCTTTTACAGAATTTACAATTTTTTCCAAATCCAAGTCAGGATCTGCAGCAATGGCATTGACCAGCGTTGCCTCCTTGTCCGCATCTTTTAAAATAGGGATTAGCTGGGATCTAATTTTTCCCATTGCTCCCTGAAACCCTCTACCAAAATCAACAGCCTTAGTTGCAAGTGTAACTGCTCCGCGCGTAATCTGTGGGAGTGAAACAGCCTTACCAAAAAAACTTGAAACTGCGCCAGTATCAAAACTAACATTTGCCAATTCTTTGCTTGCTTTTTCTAGTGCTCCAGACAAACCATCCAAATAATCATACATTGGCTTAAGTTCTTGCTGTAGTTGCAGCTTATCTGTGTATATAATGAGGGCATCAATTGCTATCTTAGTTTTGTCTAAACTTTTTCTTACAGATGCTATGTCTTCTTCACTGACTTTTTCAACAATTAGTGATTTTATACTCTTGCTTTCGAGCATTTGATCTGTACGTTCTGGGTAAGAATCGCATTTCAATAGAATTCTGTAATACAGATCGTCAAGATTTTCGTTCATATGCTGCCTCTCTTACTCACTCACGTGTTAAATATCCTCGTGCGTGTGAATGTCAATCAATTGATATTTTCGTCATTTTTTGGCAGCGAAAATTGTCTTATTTTCTTTTTTTCTTGATTCAACAAATCGACCCCTGATGTGTCTCTGTATGATTCATCAAAAATTATTTCATCAACATTTGCATTCACCAGAGCCTTGGCACACATCCTACAGGGAGAAAGTGTTACATACATTTTTTTTCGTTTTGGGTTGTTGTAGTCTAACTTTATAAGCGCGTTAATTTCAGCATGAATACAACCACTTTGTCCAGGTTCTAATGATTCGACAGCATTGGGGCCACCCGAATGATCTCCGTTATAACCTACAGACAGCACCTGTGTATTGTCTTCAGAAACTATAACCGCGCCAACTTTATATCTTGGGTCGATGCTTCTTTCTGCAATTAGCTTTGCGACACGCATCCATATAGAATCCCATGTCGGACGATCACTCATCAGGTTTCTCCATAGCAGGTATCATGTTTGGTATTGCGCTAGCATCGTCTGGTACGTACAATACACACATATCTGGTTTAAAAATATCATCAATATGATTATCCTCCGTAGTAATTCTCTGTATGCTGAATCCAGCTGCTTTTTTGTGTCCTCCTCCGCCGAACTCCTTTGCGATCTCGCTAACGTCGATGTCCTCATGAAAAGAACGAAGACTCACACGATACTCTTTCTTGTCATGATCAAAATACCAAATTACAACAAAATCGCACTCCGGAGATAGCTTGCTACCAATTTCGCTCATCCAGTGTGAACTGTTGACGATGTAGATCTTCTTTTTGCGCCATATACGAAGTGTGGCTTGATCAGACACCTTCTTTACAACCGTTTTTGAGTATGCCAAGATGTAAGATCCTCGCTTACAAGCATCATCAAAAGTAGAATCATCTTCAAACTCAGTGAAAGCTTCAAACTCGAATGGAACCATGTCAAATGCTGCAGAAAATTCTTTTGAATAGGGGAGATCCCACTTCCACAAATCCCGGTCTTCGATGTATCTCACAAATTTCGGTGCCTCTTTACCTGGATGAAAATACTTCCACGACAACATTGCACCGCTTTGGTTCATATCAAAGATTGTATCTGTAATATCATGAAGTTCTATCAGTGCAGACTTGTGATGATCTATAATGATCAAGCTATTTGATTTTTTAATCATCTGCTTGACAACATCATTAGAGTAAGAAAAATCTAAAATTGCAACATGCTTACCTACTACATCAGGTGGCGGCTCACCGTGAGTTGCAGCATAGTACTCTGCTTTATTACCCAAGAGTTTCCATGCTGCCCATGCTGCACCAAACCCATCACTACAATTTGCATGATAAATTACAAAATCAATTTTCGAAGGATCAGACTTCATTCTACTATTCACTTTTCAAAAAGGGAGTATGACTATGACATCGAGGTTCGTATGTTTCGGCTCCGCCCACTTCAATGGTTTTTAGTCCGTCTACTTTTGCCACTGTATAATATGCATCTTGTCCCGTGATCGGGCACACAGCAGGACAAACTTCTATTTTTGTCGCCCATGGAAAAATAGATTGAATTTCCGGAAATATTTTTCCCGTAGCAGAAAGCTGAATTGATGACACATAAATAGACTTTCCTGACCTGAAGAGCTGTATTAACGACTCTGCAGACCCATCGACCATAAATGCTTCGTCGACGGCAACTACATCATATTCTTGTGATAATTCTAAAATTTCATCTCCAGTTCCTACACAAACCGCTTCCCATTCGTAGCCCGCGTGAGTAACAATATTTTCATTTGAATAGCGATGATCCATCTTTGGCTTGAAAGCAATAATTTTTTGTGATTTATACTTCGCTCGCTCTAGTGCAGCAAGCATTCTCGACGTTTTCCCACCAAACATAGGACCCGTAAAAATTACAAACTCAGGATTCATCAATAAGCCCCCACCACTCTAGAGTTTCATTCATTCCGGTTTCAAAATTGTACATAGGACTCCAGTTTAATTCCGTCTTTATTTTATCAATAGACGACAATGTGTGTCTAACATCACCGGGTCGCTCGTGTGCATTGTCACACTGAAAGTCTCCTACTGAATTTCTTAGCAGCTTTAGGATGTCATTATTTGAAATTGACTGGCCGGACGCAACATTGAAACAATTAAAGCCAGATAGTTCACTCTGGGCTGCTATTAGCATTGCATATGCTACATCGTCAACAAACACCATGTCTCTCGTTTGCTCTCCGTCACCGTCAGACCGAAGTGGCTCGTTCTTTTTGAGCCTATCACACCACGATGCAATTGCTGTGGCATATGGATTATCACCGGTACAGCCGGGACCATACACATTGAAAAGTCGTAATGCCGTACAATCTAAATTATATAGATTGCTAAATTGTTGCATAAAAAGTTCGCATACAAATTTTTGCAATCCGTATGGAGACTGTGGAGCTCCCTGTACAGATTCTCGTGTTGGTAATCTCTCCACATCGCCATAAACTGCTGCTGACGATGCAAAAACAAACTTTTGAACGTTGGAATTTCTACAGCAGCTAAGAAGCTCAACTGTTTTCATTACATTAGTTTCTGTAGTGATTGCCGGATATTTTACACTATACTCGACTCTTGGGTTAGCTGCAAGATGAAATACATGAGTATAGTCTACAGAAGCAAAATGTCTCAAAAAGTCTGGATCAACAAAATCACCAGTAATTACAACAACATCTTCCAAGCTTCTTGTCGACTTTTCAAAAAAAGGTGCTATTAAGCTTGGAATTACAGGCCTCACATGCAACTCTTTGTCGACCAAGTTTCCAAGATCACCTGACGAAAGATCGTCTACAACAGTCACATCAGCACCCGCATCTATCAATTTTCTTACCAGGTGAGATCCGATAAATCCACACCCTCCTGTTACTAAAGCTTTCATTCTATCTCCTCGTTTTTATTCCAGGGCGGTAAATCATGACGCTCATGAGCACAATTATATCTTATATCTAAAGAGACATTTTTCACCGGCAAATTATAGTGTTTTGCAACAAGTTCACACAGATGACATAAGAATTTAGTATCTATGGAGGCATTTCTGTGTACATCTGTGCTTCTCAACTGTGCAAATACATTAAACCACCCATTTCTCACTAGAAAATGAACAGAAGACACACAGGAGCTGCTAGAATAATAAAATCTTCGACTAGACAGATCCTGAATTTTTCCGTATTCGTTTTCTCCCGCAAATTCTGCTCGAAATATTTCTAGAACATCACTAATAATTTTTCTGTAGTAGTCACCTTCTCTTGGGTGGTTAGCAATAGAAGAAAAGCTATCTTCTTTAGAGAATGTGACATGTAATTTGCAAGTTGTATCTCGACGGAGAGGATTTAGAGCAGCAACAGTAGCATCTCGAACAGCCCTCCCTGCTTCAACAGGATCACACACTTCTTTACTTTCAAGCCATTTAACACACAAATTAACCAGTTCATCTCGTCCCGGGGCTTTTTCAACAATCAAAATATTCGGGAAGTTACGCAATTTTTCTGCTTCTTCAGCAAAAATATTTCGAAGTGCAATTACAGATGAAGGATTCTGGAACTCGTCACCTCTTTCACTAAGACGTTTCGCCAAAATCTCTTCTGGGGGAAGCATAATAATTACACGATTGTTCAGGTCAAGAATTTCTCGATAAAGATTTTTTCGATGATGTTCATCGTTTCTTCCAAACTGTCTTGCATAACAAATCATTGACAGAGAAGACCTGTCCTGTATGTTCCACTTAAACTTTGTTTTTTTGTGGATTCCAGCGTATAACGTAGTTTTTCCTGATGCGTCTGGACCTTCTAGTGTGACTACACTAACTGGGAAGTGTACACTCACTAAGCAACTCTCCTGAGTTTGTAGGCAGATGTTGACATTCCCCAGTTGGGATCGTTTGACACATGTGCCATCCAAAGAGTGTACTTGTCAATTTCAGTTTCGAGCTTGCCCCAAACCCTCAACCAGCCTGTTTTATGATTATTGTCTGTCACCCTAAGTCTATAAAAATCTTTACCATTCTTTGTTTTCTTTTTGATTACATCAACAATTACAAACCAACCGATTCCCTTGCCGCCGGCCGGAACTTCATGGACAGACTGGACACTTTTTTCCTCTAAGCGATTCATCAAACTCGTCGGAAATAAAAGATCTCCATCGACTGTAGATGTTAAATCGTAAGAAAGTTCAACTTTTTCAACGCGAGACCAATCCTCAACATTCCGGAAATCAGACAGTATTTGATGCAAGTAAATTTGCAGTTCTTCCCCTGCCTTTTCAAACTTTTTGATTTGTGTCTTTGTTAAACCATGTATACCCTTTCTAAGCTTTTCATAGTTTTTTTCATGTGCCAGAGACTCAAAAAGCTGACGATGACTATAGATTGTCCCATTTGTAAACTCGTCGAGAGACTGTAAAGCCTCAATTTTACACAGAGATGAGAGGCACGTCTTATTCATCTTGCTATGCTTCCATGCACCTGTTTCATCATAGAACATATCGAGCAAAGACTTGTACGGCCTCATTTCCAAAATTTCTTGCATCGCTGTCGAGCCAATACCCTTGACAGCAGAAAGTGGGGGTACAAAGGCGTTAATGTCTTCGGAAAATTCCCACTCTTCACCTGAGTAGTTTACATCAATCTGGGCAAAGTCGAATCCATATGACTTGATTTCAGAAATTGCCTTTGTCAGGTTTGTTGGGTTATTGTTTTCAGACTGCAAGATAGTAGCTAGCCACTCTTTTTCGTAGTGTGTGTGAAGCCATGCTGCGTAATAAGAATCAATGGCATATGCAACAGCGTGGGATTTGTTGAATCCGTACACAGAGAAGGCTTCAATAGTCTTCCAGAGTGTCTCTGTGATACTTTCGTCAATACCGTGAAGCTCCTTAGCGCCTTTTACAAATTTCTGGCGTGCTTCCTCTCGTTCTCCGCCTTTTTTACCCATGGTATCGAGGGACTTTTTCACAAGCGTCTTGCGAAGCTTATCAGACTCTCCTGGAGAAAATCCAGCTAGCTCGACAGCAAGTGTCATAAACTGTTCTTGAAAAACCACAAAATTGAATGTTGGCCCAAGTACAGATTCAATCACAGGATGATCATACTTGATGTCAGCTGCATTCTTTTTGGCTTTTACATATTTCCTATGGACGTTCGCTTTGAGGGGTCCAGGCCGATAAATGGCAGTTAGTGCAGCAAGTTCTGTAATCGTGGTCGGCTCCGCGGCGAGACAGAATCGTCGGGCTCCGACGGCAGTAAACTGGAACACACCTGTAAAGTGGCCTTTGTGATACACATGCTTCCAGACATCTAGATCATCCTGCTTGTTATAACGACAATTTAGATGATCGTCAAAAAATGATCTAATATCAATAAATGATGGGTTTGGATTTCCCTTCTTTTTAAGAATTCGGCCGATGCAGTTTTCAACATCTTTGAGAAGAGTGAGACCAAGAAAATCGAACTTTAGAAAGCCATTATCTTCTAAGTTTCGGAAGTTCATCCCTTCTGTCCAAGGAGTCTGCAAGTCTCCGCGTACGCCAATAATAGGCATTGTCTTAGCTAAATCGTCTGGGGGTGCAATGATTACACCTCCGGCATGCCGACCGATTGATCTGTTTTCCATGAAAAGAGTTTCTGCATGTTTGCCAACCTCAGGATACTTTTCCATAAACGCTCTGTATCCCTCTGAATATTTGAGGCAATCCTCATGCTTCAAGACAAATACAGACTTTTCCTGGTTTTCGTCTTTGGCATGCTTCATCACCTCATCTTGAAGTGGGCCTGTCATCTTATTCACTTCAGCAAAGTCAATACCATAAAACTTAGAAATGTCTTTAATGAGTGACTTGAGCTTTAGAGTGTTAAAATTAGATACCGGTACAACAGCATCGTCGCCGAACAGTTCCCGAGATGCATCAATTAGTGCATCACGATCGCCTGCATCGGTATCAATATCTGGCCAGGAGGTGCGATGGCGCCCTAAAAATCGTGACCAAAGAAGACCATGTGGGAGTGGGTCGATCTGTGTAATTCCTAGCAAGTAGTTTACCAGAGATCCTGCCCCAGAGCCGCGACCAGGACCAAAGAGGGTACGATTTTCGGCAAGATGGAAGATTTTATTCATTGCCAAGAAATATGCTTCGTAGCCAAGATACTTGATGTCAGACATCTCCTCCTTCATACGATCAACATACTCGGGCTTGCTGGCCAGGCCTTCGCGGATCATTGCCTCTTTTACAAGATCAGCTAACATTTTGAATGCAGGCTTTTCAGCTGTTCCGAACTTTGGTAGCTTAACAGACGTATCAATCCAAGTATCTTCACACTTTTGCCATGTAATATCGTGTGTACGATTGATTGAGTCTCGAACCAACGCTTCTCGACCTTTATAAAAATCGTACTGGTTGTGTGCTTGCTCAAACTCGTTCCACATCTGTGCAGCATTTTTAGGATACAACATACACTTGAGATCTTCTTGCTTAGGGAGCATGCTTTGATCGAGTTTAGCTCCCATCCACCCAAGCTTCTTGTATAGCTCTCGAGCTTGCCACTTTTCTGGATCTGGAAAGTGTGAATCGGCTGTCGATACTAGTGACAATCCTGTTTTGTCTGATAGATCTAGAAGACATCTGTTAGTGAGGTGTTGGGCTGTCAGGTCATTGAATTGTAACTCTAGAAAGAAGTTGTCTTGGCCCACACAGTCAACAAACTGGTCAGCCATATTCTCCAGCCTATTCATAATGGGATTATAGTCGTCCGAATTTACCAGAAGGTCAGGATGCAGCTCGTCAAAACGAAGAGTAGGAAATTGCTGATATATCAGCCCAGATGCGAGTCCTCCGACACATGCTGTAGAAACAATCAGCCCCTCGCTGTGTTCTTTTAGAAGCTTATAGTCAATACGAGGAAAGCGATAGAATCCGTGCTTGTAAGACTTCTTGACAAGTGTAAAGAGATTGCCTAGTCCTACACGATTCTTGGCTAATACAACAAGATGGTAATAGCGCTTCCATTCCGGCTTGTTACCCAGAGAACGCTTTGTCTCTTCTTCGTCCTCAATGATGTGACCGCCTTGTTCGACTTCTTTCTCAGCATCGATGACAATTTTTTTAGTTGCCAACTTTTCCTGCTGCTTTGCAGACTTAGCATCTTTGATCGACTGGCGGTGTGTCTCGTACTGGTCACGCCAGTCCTCGAGAGACGGAACAAAATAAAACTCGACACCGTAAAGTTGACGATATTTTCTGCCTGCTTTTTGCATTTTGACAGCATGCGCACGGGCATGTGCGAGGCCAGAACCATTTCCATGATCTGTTAGTGACCATGAATCCATGCCCTGTGCATCTGACAGTACAAAATCAATATGTTCTTTTGGGTATCCCAGACCGTCAAATGTACTAAATGACGAGTGACAATGAAGTCCGGTAAATCTATCGGGTTTCACAAAATTATTAAACTGTGACAAACTGCTCTCCTACAAAAAAGCCCACATTTATTATACCATGTGGGTGTTCTCTTTACACGATTTCTAAATCTAAACAATCAATAAAACTGAGTCAGATCGATGTTGTCTTCTTCTGCCTTTTCCAAGTATTTTAGAGGATTGTAAGCATCACTGCCTATGCATATTGACTTCCATGCAGCTTCTATTCCTTTCTTTAAAGAAAACTTGGGACTCCAATCAAAAGTTGTTCGAAACTTCTTACTCGAAAGCCTATGATTTCCTAGATAGTCAGTGTTGGCATGCCAGTTGACACAATCTGCCAAGTTTCCTCCAGCGACCTCAGACAGAAGTTCTACAATTGCGCCCGTCTCTAAAGGAGTTTCTGCTGCAACATTAAAATCATCATTCCAGTGTTTACCATGACATGCCAGTGCAACGGCGTCACAAAAATCTTCTACGTGCATGTAATCCTTGTATTTTGTGGGATCAAGGAACATGTCGATTCTCTTATTTTTGTTTTTGCGAAATGAATAAAATGTCTTGGCAATTAAAGAATTCATATCGCCCACGCCGCCGTAAGCGAAAAGAGGTCGAACAATTAGCCATCTATCACAATGGGTCATGACAATGTTTTCAGCAGCCAACTTCTGAATACCGTATAACGTGCGAGGAAGCTTTTCAGATTCTTCAGTTATCCACTCGTTCTGGTATTGTGAAGTATCATAAATGACAGTTGTGCCCACGTAACAAACAGGAATTCCTACTTTTTTAGCAGCGCGGCAAATTGTATGTGTACCTGTTACATTTGACAAAGTAGACTCTGACGCGTCTAGCGCCACAACATCAGTTCCCACAACAGCTGCATTGTGTATAATAAGGTCAACGCCCTTTTCTCTCAGAGCGTTGACCCACTCTTCATCTGTGTTACTATAAACACATACTTCATTCCCACGCATATTCATATCGTCTAAGTGAACTACATCACTTCCAAACTTTGACAATGACTTTGGCAAATTTTGAGCAATAAAACCGTTTTCACCCGTAATGAATATACGCATTTTTACCTACTCAATAGCATTAGAATACGGCTCATTCAGTAACGTGTTCTTCTCAAGGCAACGATCCAAATAATCTGCCAGATCATCAAAAGAAGTACAAACCTTGACACCACTTCGGGCGAGCATCAAGTTAAACTTTGCTCCTTTTGGCAAGCCTGCGCAAAAATATACAATTGGCACTTCGTTCGCATACGCATAGCCCGCCTCCCAAATGGTGCCGATATCCTTATCTCGGGTATTGACAATTAGAAAATCTGCTGTCTTAATGTGATGTAGATTTCCCTCGAATGTAGCATCTTGTGTCTCCTTTGGTGCTCCCGGTGGACACACAAAAATTCTTCTAGGTGATGCTAGGTCAATCCACTCTCTACTGTCACAAATCTCTTCTAGACGAGTTAGTTCTTCTGCTTGTGTTGGATTGAACCAACCAGACGCTAAATAAATTTTCTGCTTATTAGACATTTTTTCCTCTTAGTTGTTGTTTTCGTAATTGTTTTTAAGGTCTTGAAAATCGTTCATTAGATCACGCCACAGCGAAGTGAAAACTTTCTCACCACTGCCATGTGTACCATTCAATTCTTCCCTTCTGCATGGGTAGATTGTATCTTCATTGTGATAGTCAAATGTGTCATTCTTAGGTTCAGGCTGGTACAAGTTAGTTCCTCGACTAATCCACTTGTTCCCTTCCTTTACTCGGAATGTATTAATGTAGTGAAAATCAGGCTTATCGAAATTAAAGACTTGTGTCAATTCTGGAATTGCCTTACAAGCCTCAATTGCCATGCGCGCAGCAAGAATATTATCAGCTGCAGGCTGAATTTGTATATCTTGTCGTTGTCGAACAAAGCCTATGAGA
>TARA_R110000824_G_scaffold6103_3_pt1 | contig 10634 bp, 11 predicted proteins | sample TARA_R110000824 | Tara Oceans TARA_R110000824 (sample SAMEA4397747) | marine metagenome | biome: Polar Biome; feature: [MES] marine water layer (ENVO:01000295) within the mesopelagic zone...; material: water (ENVO:00002006), including particulate matter (ENVO:01000060) such as...... | reverse complement strand
TCGGCGCGCCCAAACTGCCTTCAGTCATGATATGCTTCCTGTCGCCCTAGGAGCGGAATCTATAAGTGAAAGGACTGCGTCGCCGCCCTTCCGGAGGAAGGGAGCGGCGACAGCATAATCCTTTGGATGGATCGCTTAAGCGTCCATCGATTCCAGAGTTTTCTGGAATTTACCAGCGTGGCTCTTTTCCGCTTTTGCAAGCGTCTCAAACCAGTCGGCGATTTCGTCAAAGCCTTCTTCGCGAGCAGACTTCGCCATGCCCGGATACATATCGGTATATTCGTGGGTTTCGCCAGCGATCGCCGATTTCAGATTATCGGCAGTGGGGCCGATCGGTTCGCCGGTTGCCGGATCACCAACTTCTTCGAGAAATTCGAGATGACCATGGGCGTGGCCGGTTTCGCCTTCTGCGGTAGACCGGAAAACGGCAGCTACATCATTATAGCCTTCGATGTCTGCTTTCTGGGCGAAATAGAGATAACGACGGTTGGCCTGGCTTTCTCCAGCAAAGGCATCTTTCAAATTCTGTTCGGTTTTACTTCCCGCAAGTCCCATGTTCTTCTCCTGATAGCGTGAATGAATCGAATACCGACATGAAGAATCGGAATAGCCATTCGTTACGCGCGCGCGAGGCGCGCCTCCATCGAATTTTTTGATCTTTGTTGATCGCTAAAATCGATCAATATATTGCAACTTATTCGCAATAGCGATTACTATTCAGCCGCAGCGTTTCAGCTGATAGACATCGGGCGCGATCGTCAAATCAAATCGATTCTGATCGACGATAGTAACCGGACCATCCATCCGGAAACGCCCGCCCGCTTCTCCGGTTTCCTCATCAACAGCAAGATCATTCAGGCTCAGCACCAGTTCGCCCTCCTGCCAACTCCATGTACCGACCAGATCTTCCGAGACAAAATTGCCCCCGGAAATCATCGTCCAGTTGGTCGGCAACTGGCAGCTTTCGTCGATAAAAGACCAGCGTCCTTCGAAATAGACCGGCTCAATCTCACTGGATTGCTGCGCGGCGAACGATATGCCCGGCAATGCCAGCGACGCAAAAAAGATGCACCGCCAGACCATCTATTTCTTCATGATCTGCAAAGTGGCAGCCGTCATCGCCTCGGCGCCGGTCGTAATCACTTTTTCTGCATCCGGTGCCCAGAAGGAACTGTGCAGCGAAGGCAATTTGGTGCCTTGGGTCAGCGACGCCTGATATTCATCCATCGGCACCCCTCCGACCCAGAATATCATGCTTTTGATATTCTCGTCGGCGCGGCGATAGCGGCTGAAATCCTCACCACCCATGACCGGTTTTGACTGCACGACCCGGTCCTTGCCAAAGCGGGCTTCAAACAGCTTGGCCATTTCGATTGAGAATTCCGGGCTGTTATAGGTCGCGGGAGTGAATTCTGTTTCGCGCAAGGTTACAATCGGCATCCTGTCGTCCGGCATGCCGGCGGCAATTGCTTCGCCGCGCGCAATTCTCTTGATCCCGTCGAGAAGCTTGGCGCGCGTGTCATCGCCATAGCTGCGCACCGTGAGCAGCAAAAGCGCTTCATTCGAAATGATATTATGCTTTGAACCAGCCTGAAAACTGCCGACGGTCACCACTGCGGGGTCCTGCGGATCAATTTCACGGCTTACGAGTGTCTGCAGCGAACCCACAATACGACTGGCAAGAACGACCGGATCCTTGGTCGTGTGCGGATAGGCACCATGGCCGCCAACGCCCTTCACCTGAATATCGACGCTGTCGACATTGGCCAAAGCAAATCCGGGCGCGTAGCCGATATATCCGGCAGGCGCGCCAGCGGCATCATGAAAGGCGAGCGCATAATCGGGCTTGGGGAAACGGGTATATAATCCGTCTTCAAGCATCGCCAGAGCCCCCTCGCCTGTCTCTTCGGCCGGTTGCAGGATCATCACCAAAGTGCCAGACCATTCGTCCTTGCGCGCAGCCAGTTGCCGCGCCGTAGCGACCCAACCGGTCATATGTGTGTCATGGCCGCAGGCATGCATCACATAAGTGTCATTGCCCTGCCGCGTTTTGGCCTGCACCTTGGAGGCAAAAGCCAGACCGGTTTTTTCCTCGAGCGGCAAACCATCCATGTCGGCGCGCAGCAGCACCGTCGGTCCCTCGCCATTTTCCATGACTGCAACCACGCCGGTTCCGCCGACTTTTTCGGTTACTTTAAATCCGAGCCGCCGCGCTTCCGCAGCCAATTTCGCTGCGGTCCGCACTTCCTCGCCGCTCAGTTCGGGATTGCTATGAAGATCGCGATAGAGATCCATCAACGATGGCAGGTCTGCGGCAATAGCATCCTTCAGCCCATCTGCCTGAGCCGGAGAGACCGCCAGTAACGAAGCTGCCGCCAGCAAACCCAGTTTCGTAAAATTCCGCATCATCATCATCCCCAATCACTAATTTTCACATCAAGACTAATCTGGTCAGAGCCGCTTGTCAGTTCCAAAATATATTCCGCCGGCGTCGGCTCAATCGCGCTACCCTGTCTCAGGCAATTAAGCAGTCACCCATCATTGCGCCGTCCAGCCGCCATCGATCGAGATATTCGCGCCGGTGATCGATCGCGCCTCATCCTTGCACAGGAAAATCGCCAGCGCGGCAATCTGGTCGATCTGAACAAATTCCTTGGTTGGCTGCGGCGCCAGCAACACATCGTTGATCACTTGCTCACGGGTCAGCCCCCGCACTTCCATCGTGTTGGGGATTTGCCCCTCAACCAACGGCGTCCATGTATAGCCGGGTGAGATGGTATTGACCGTGATCCCGTTCGTCGCGACTTCGAGCGCGACCGTCTTGCCGAAACCGTCAAGCGCGTGTTTCGCCGCATTATAGGCTGACTTATAAGGACTCGCGACCTTGCTATGCATCGATCCGGTGTTGATGATCCGGCCCCAGCCTTTTTCCTTCATGCCCGGCAGCACCGCCTTGGTGGCATGGAAGGCGCTGTTCATGATGATGTCCATGACAGCATTCCATTTTTCTTCCGGGAATTCATCTACCGGTGCGACAAACTGGATACCGGCATTGTTGATCAATATGTCGACCGCGCCCAGCTGCTCTGCACAATCCGCGCACATCTGCCGGATTTCTTCCGGCTTGGTCATGTCGGCATTGCTATAGGCCGCCTTGGCACCGCTCAGCGATTCCAGTTCCAGGCGCAAAGTCTCGATCTCGCCCGCATCGCCGAAGCCGTTGATCATCACCGCAGCGCCTTCTGCCGCCAGCGCTTTCGCATAGCCGCCCCCAATACCCGATGTGCTACCCGTAATCAGCGCCGTCTTGCCCTTTAGAAACATGCAGATTCTCCTTTTCGGCGACCTTAAAACTGTCCGACCGGACTGCAATGCTTTTGTAAAACTATTCAGCGCTACTTGCGCTTTTTTCCAAATCAGGCGAATTGGAACGAGACGAGGAGACAAGTAATGCGTTTGGACGATCTGGACCCCAGCAAAAATGTTCGTGATCAGGGCCGCGGTGGTGGCCGAAGCTTTGGTGGCGGCGGTGGTGGAGGTCTCGGACTGCTGCTCAGTTTCCTGCCGATGCTATTGGGCCGGAAAATGGGCTGCGGCACGATCCTGTTGATCGGCGGCGCGGCGCTCGCATTCTTCTATTTCAGCGGTGGCGGCCTGCAACTGGCCGACGGAACCGGCGCTGGCGGATTCCAGTCGGAGAGTTCCGGCACCAATATCGCCTGTGATACGCAGGAGGAACTTTTTGCCTGCCAGGTGCTCGCTTCAACCGAGCAGACCTGGGCAAAACTGTTCCGGGCACAGGGTGAAACCTACCGCCCGACCACCCTCACCTTTTACGACCAGTCCGGACAATCCGGCTGCGGCTCAGCACAGGCGGCGATGGGGCCTTTCTATTGCCCGGCGGATCAGGGCGTCTATCTCGACACCAGCTTCTTCCGGGAAATGTCCACTCGCATGGGCGCCAAGGGCGATTTCGCTCAGGCCTATGTCATCGCGCATGAAGTCGGCCACCATATCCAGAATCTGACCGGCGTCGCCGATCAGGTCCGCAAGGCCCAGAGCCGTGCCAGCAAGGCCGAGGGCAATGCGCTGCAGGTGCGGATGGAATTACAGGCGGATTGCTATGCTGGCGTATGGGCGGCGCAAAATGCCGACCGGATGGAACCCGGCGATGTCGAGGAAGGCCTGAATGCGGCCCACGCCATTGGCGATGATACGCTGATGCGCGGTGCCGGCCAGCGCCCTGTGGAAAGCATGTTCACTCACGGCAGTTCCGAACAGCGGATGGCTTGGCTGCGCAAGGGATTGCAGACCGGCAACCCGTCCGCGTGCGATACATTTGCGGGCGGCGCCGTCTAGAAAATCCGGGCTCCGGCACCATGCCAGAGCCCGGTTTTCGCTTATGCCTTGGGTCGACTGATAGTGGCTGACCAGTCGAGCCGTCGGGTAACAAACATCACTCCGGCCAGGGCCGCAAAAATCAGCAGCGATCCGATGAGCAGCGAGTAAGCCTCGAGACTGAGCAAGATATAGATCGCGCCGTATAGACCGGCGAGTAATCCGCCGACGATCGAGGCTCTTCGCCAACTCGACAATACCGATGCCGAATAAGCGGTGATCAGCCCGATCGTCGCCAGCGACGCCATGACATAGGCCCATGCAAAGCCGATGATTTCGGCAAAAGCCAGCAACAGCACGAAGAACAGCACCAGCGCGACACCGACCAATATATATTGCACCGAGGATATCCGCACCCCGCCGATCAGGTCGAACAGCAGGAACGCGACAAAGGTGAAGCCGATGATCAGAAAGCCATATTTGGCCGCTCGGTCCACCTGACCATAGAGGTCAACCGGCTGGATCAGATTGACCGTTGCGCTGGCCGCGACGGCGCCGCCGTCTGGATCATAATTAACTCTAGGCCCTGCCGTTCCGGGGCTAACCTGATGCCCCACCTGCATGGCTACCAGAGATGTTCCTAGTGCGAGATTGGTGACGACATATTTCGCCTTGAACCCCTGATCCGTCACTTGAGTTGTCTCTGTTTCCGGCAGGAAACTTCCCGTAAAACTGGGGTGCGGCCATTTTGACTCGACGGTCCATTCTGTCAGACCCGCATGCGGCGCGATGGTCAGGCTCTGATTACCCTTGAAGCGAACCGCAAAATCCATCTTCATTTCACCATCGATCAAGCCGCTGGCATCGACCCAGGCAAAGAAACCGCTGTTGCCGGTTTCACCCAGACCCCGTCCCGGTTTCAGAGTGAGCTTCTGGCCGTCGACACTGACGCTGTTGTCGCCCGCAAGCCCGCGCGCATCAGACAATCCGAACCGCAGTTCTGCGCGGGTAAAATCGATATCCGCCTTCGCAACCCCGTTGCGCTCGAAATCATCGGGCAGTTTGAACACAGCCGAACCCACGACATTGCTATCGTAGACAACGACTTCATATATTGCCCGTTTCTTGATCTGTGTTTTAAGCCCACTGTCCAGCCTCACCCTTTCCGGGGACAAGAATAGCTCGCTTTCCACAATATTGGTGCGCGTGACGCTCTTGCCATTCTGCTCCACTGTTTCCTGCACCATGGCGGTATAAGGCAAAACCAGCTTTGGCCCGGCAAACACCTGCTCGCCGCCCCAACCCGACACAATCGACTGCTGCGCCGTTTCGCTCTGGCTCTGCCGGTCATAGTTAAGCATCCAGACGGTGAATAACGGAATGGTTATAAGAAACCCCATCAACAGAACCATCAGGAACTTCCGCCCCGGTGATCGCTCCGGCTTCCACGATCCGCTTTCCTCTTCTGCTATCTCGCTCATGATATCTCCCTCTTCTATCGCAACAAAGGTTGCTTGCGACACGCGCGCGTTCGTCTAAACTCCCCCGCTAGACCCCTATGAAAGCTGCGACAAGCAGAGGCGCACGTGCGTCCAATCGAAAGGCCGTTATGAATATTTCGGATTGCCACAATGTGAACGACTTCCGTGCGCTCGCCAAAAAACGCCTGCCATTTCCGATATTTGATTATATCGACGGCGCGGCAGACGACGAAGTCACCCGGCGGCGCAACACCGCAGCCTATGAACGCTGCGATCTGGTTCCCAATGTCCTCACCGGCGTGGAGACGATTGACATGAGCACAACGGTGATGGGTCAGAAGCTGGCCATGCCGCTGTTCCTGTCTCCCACCGCCTTGCAGCGCCTGTTTCACTGGCAGGGTGAACGGGCCGTCGCCCGCGCCGCCGAGAAATTCGGGACCTTTTTCGGCATCTCCTCGCTAGCCACGGTGAGTATCGAGGAAATTGGTGCAAGCATCAGCACGCCAAAAATGTTCCAGCTCTACGTACACAAGGACAAGAGCCTCAACCGGTCAATGGTCGAGCGTTGCAAGGCGGCGAAATTCGACGCATTGACGCTCACGGTCGACACGATTGTTGGCGGCAATCGCGAGCGTTGCCTGCGTTCGGGCTTCACCAGCCCGCCCCGGATCACCCCGACCAGCTTCTGGAGCTATGCCGCAAAACCCGCCTGGGGCCTGAATTATGTGTTCCGCGATAAGTTCGAGCTGTCGAATCTGAAGGATCATGTCTCGGAAGGCACCAGCGTGCCCAATTCGGTCGCAGACTATTTCACCAATATGCTCGACCAGTCGCTCGACTGGGCCATGGCGGAAGAGATTGCGAAAGACTGGGGCGGTGAATTTTGTCTCAAGGGCATCATGTCGGTCGCCGACGCAAAGCGTGCGGTCGATATTGGCGCTACCGCAATCATGGTGTCCAACCATGGCGGTCGGCAACTGGATGGCAGCCGCGCGCCCTTCGACCAGTTGGCCGAGATTTGCGATGCGGTGGGAGACAAGCTCGACGTGATCTGCGACGGTGGCATCACCCGCGGCAGCCATGTGCTCAAGGCACTGAGTGTCGGCGCCAAGGCTTGTTCGGGCGGACGCCTTTATCTTTATGCCCTCGCTGCTGCTGGACAAGAAGGGGTTGAGCGAATCCTTTCGTTGCTGCAAGCTGAAATCGAACGCGACATGAAACTAATGGGCGTCACGGCGGTTGATCAATTGAACCGCGACAATCTGAGATTTCGATAACCGGCGCGGTCAGGGGATTGAAATGAAAAATATAAGCACATTTGCTGGACTGATGCTGGCCTTCACCATTCCGGGAACGGCCGTGCTGGCCCAAAATGGAGCGCAGCAGGATTCGACGCTGGAAGCTGCGGGCAACAAGGTCACCGAGCCGTTTGACGGCAAGGAAGTTCCGCAAAAGCTGATGGACATTCAGGACGATCCCTATTCGCTTAGCGGGCTTAATCGATGTGCGGCACTTATCACGGAGGTCGGCGAGCTCAACGAGGTTCTTGGCCCTGACGTAAACGAGACCGTGGACAAGAGCCGAGGTAAAAAACGTGAGGAAACCGCAGCTCGTGTAGCAGGCAGCGCGGTCGGATCGATCATTCCGTTCGGTGGAATAATCGGCGAAGTAACCGGTGCCAATGCCGAGCGCCGGCGTTACAACGCGGCCGTCTATGCCGGTACGGTAAGACGCGGGTTCCTGAAAGGCGTCGGCTTGCAAAAGGGATGCAAAGCGCCCGCCCGGCCGTAATCTACCTTGGGGGCAACAAGGGAGAAACAACATGGCATTTGCCAGATATGCTACTGTCATTACGATCTTGGTCCTGTCGCCGGGGTCTCAGATTTTACGGGCGGAAACGCCAAATGTCGAACAGCCGATGGTTCATCATATGGAAGGCGCGGTCACTCAGCCCGCCAAGGACCTGAACCTCAAGCAAGACAAGATCCCCCCACGTTTGCTGGAAATCCAGAAGGCGCCTTATGACCTCGCAGGCATCGACGGATGCCGTGCGATTACCACTGAAATAGCCAGTCTTCGGCCGATGCTCGGGCCTGATGTTAACGAAGAGCCCAACCTCTCCAGAGCCGAGAAACGCGAACGCAGCGTCAGCCGCGTTGCCGGCGGGATAATAGGCAGTTTCATCCCTTTCCGGGGCATCTTGCGCGAAGTGACCGGCGCCAATGCTGCGGAGCAACATTATATACAAGCGATATCGGCTGGATTTGCCCGTCGCAGCTTCCTTAAGGGCATGGCGGCAAGCAAGGGATGTTTGGCGCAACCCGAAGCTTCCTGAGCATTGATCCAGAGGGGCCAATAATAGCGATTAGTTCAGGCCAGACACCTGGACAGCGCATTTGACGTGCTATCGCACCGTATCGAAAAAGAACCATAAAGCGATAGCGGCCAGCATAATAGCAAAGCCTCGTCTTACCAGTCGTGCATAGGGACCGGTGCTAAGCCAGCCATGGGCGCGCCCGGCTAGCAGGACTATGACAATATGGATCATGGTGGCGATCGCGACATAGGCGATCGAAAGCTGCGCCGTCTGCATGGCGACAGATCCGTTCGCGACGACGTGAACCGGCAAAACCGCGACAAAGAATAAAGCCGCCTTTGGGTTGAGCAGGTTGATGACCAGCCCGCGACGAAAATGTTTTGCTGCTGACCCATTTTTGTGAAAAGCGGATGGCGACACTTCCCGTTGTTCGCCCCATGCCTCCCAGGCCAGCCACAGCAGAAACGCTGACCCGGCATAACGCAACAAGTTAAATATCAACGGCGATTGATGCGCCAGTTGTGCCAATCCCAGCGCCGATGCCGCCGCGATAATCGCCAGTCCCAGACCAATCCCGGCGGTAGCGGCAAAGCCCGCCCGCCTGCCCTCGCTGGCACTGAGCAACGCCAGCCAGCCCATGTTCGGGCCGGGAGTCAGTTCGACGAGCAGGACGACAAGCAGGAAAGAGGGGAGCATCGGGGCAAGCATTGGGTTGCTTCTATCGGGATTGGGGGCATTGGCAAGATCAGACGGGTCCAATCAGGATGTTTGACAGTTTCAGTCAACCCAGCCGGTCGTGCCAGCGCAGGCTGGCACCCAAACCAATCTCACTTTATTCACTGACTGATGAAACGCGCCTATGTCTACATCATGACCAACAAGCCCTTTGGCATGCTCTATATCGGGGTCACGACAAATCTTCCGGCGCGAGTTTCCCAGCACAAGCACGGAGCGGGTTCCAATTTCTGTCGTGAAAATGGCCTGGATCGCTTGGTTTACATTGAAGACTACGCAACTCCCTACGAAGCTATAGCGCGCGAGAAAGCCATGAAAGCCTGGAAGCGCCGCTGGAAAACCGATCTGATAATCAAGGCCAATCCGGAATGGCGCGATCTATGGGATGTTTTGAACGCCTAACCGTCGCCCCAGCGCAGGCTGGGGTCCAGTCCAATGGCGGTTTGAGGAAATAGTCGTTCCTCATTGTAGTTTGGTTTAGGCTCCAGCCTACGCTGGAGTGACGATGGCAAGATCTGATGAACCAAACCCGTCATGCCAGCGAAGGCTGGCATCCAAACCAATGGCAAAATGAGGAAACAGTCTTCCCTCACTCAAGATCGATTTGGCCCCCAGCCTACGCTGGGGCGACGATAGTCAGCCGCTATTTTTCAAAAACGACTGGAAATCAATAAACCCGCTTCTTCGGCTCCACATAGGTCGCTTCATCGGTCAGCGTGTAATCATGCACCGGACGGTAGCTGATCTCGCTCTTGCCGCCCTGGCCGCCCCAGCCTTCGAAGGTGATGACGGTGTGCTTCATCCATTCCTTGTCGTTGCGATCGGGATAATCTTCCTGCATGTGCGCGCCGCGGCTTTCCTTGCGGTTGGCAGCCGCTTTCATCGTGACCATCGCCTGACTCATCAGATTGTCGAGCTCGAGCGTTTCGATCAGATCGGTGTTCCAGATCAACGAGCGATCGGTGACGCCAATATCGGCGAGCTTCGCATTGACCTTGTCCATCGCCACGACGCCTTCGTCGAGCAAAACATTGTCACGGAAGACGGCCGCATGCGCCTGCATGGTTTTCTGCATTTCGAGGCGCAGATCGGCGGTCGGGATCGAACCCTTGGCATTGCGGAAATGGTCGAGACGTTGCAGCGCCAGATCGGCGGAACCCTCGGGCAGCGGCTTGTGCGATGCGTTCGGCACCAGCTTTTCCTTGAGCCGCAGACCGGTCGCGCGGCCAAAGACCACCAGATCGATCAGCGAGTTGGAACCCAGACGGTTTGCGCCGTGAACCGAAACGCAAGCCGCTTCGCCGACGGAATAAAGTCCCGGGACAATCGCGTCCGGGTCATCCGCAGTCGGATTGATCACTTCGCCATGATAGTTACAGGGTATGCCGCCCATATTATAATGGACCGTCGGCACCACCGGCAACGCTTCGCGGGTCAGATCGACGCCAGCAAAAATCTTGCCGGTTTCGGTGATGCCGGGCAGCCGTTCGGCCAGCACTTCAGGCGCGATATGGTCGAGGTGGAGATAGATATGGTCTTTCTCCGGCCCGACGCCGCGGCCTTCGCGGATTTCGGTGGCCATGCAGCGAGAAACAACGTCGCGGCTGGCCAGATCCTTGGCGCTCGGCGCATAGCGTTCCATGAAACGCTCGCCTTCGCTGTTGGTCAGATAACCGCCCTCGCCGCGCGCGCCTTCGGTAATCAATACGCCCGCGCCGTAGATACCGGTCGGGTGAAACTGGACAAATTCCATGTCCTGCAGA
>TARA_R110000824_G_scaffold49483_12_pt1 | contig 10641 bp, 15 predicted proteins | sample TARA_R110000824 | Tara Oceans TARA_R110000824 (sample SAMEA4397747) | marine metagenome | biome: Polar Biome; feature: [MES] marine water layer (ENVO:01000295) within the mesopelagic zone...; material: water (ENVO:00002006), including particulate matter (ENVO:01000060) such... | reverse complement strand
GTTAAGCCAAAGGCAAACAACATGACCGCACTTCTTACTACCCTCGCAGCTACCTGCATTATCCTCAGCCGCGCCGCGCAGATTGACCGCGTACGCATCTATCAGTCCCCCGAGAGCACCGAGGTACAGCGCCAGGAGGCGATGACGGAGCTTGTGGGTGCGAACGTACGCCTCGCTCACAAGGTCGCGAAGCAGCACGTCCGCAAGGGGCTGGAGTTCAATGACCTGCTGGCTCAAGCCTGCGAGGGCATCGTCTACGCGGCGACCAAGTACGATTGCACCAGCAAGGCCAGCTTCACGACCTACGCGAAGCAGTGGATGCGCGCCAAGTGTCAAGAGCACGTCCAGGCTAACGCCGGTATCCTGCACTGCGGCTCACGCACCTCTAAAAAGCTCTGGAGCAGCTTGCAGAAGGCTCAGAAGGCCCTAGGCATGAACGCGACGCCCGAGGCCATCGCGGCCCACTTAAAGCTCGACCCGGCTGACGTGCAACGATGTCTCGCGTCGATGTCCTCGCGCGGTGTCTCGATGGACAAGCCGCTCGGTGAGGGCGGTGCGACTATCGCGACCGTGACCCCAGACCGTGGTCTACGCCAAGATGTACGGATGGAGCGCACCCAGAACAGCGAGGACATTGCGAATTCCCTCAAAGCCTTCGCTAGCAGCCTCAATGACCGCCAGCGCGCTATCCTAGCCGGTCGCATCATGCACGACCTTCTAGGCCGAGAGCAGCGATGTGCCAAGACCTTCGGTGTCTCTAAGCAGCGCGTGGGCCAGATTGAGAAGCAATTGCGGACCAAGCTGGTCACGCACTTTACCCGCGCCTTCGGCGAGGATGGCGTCGACGCTATGCTCCGCTCATCCTTCTAAGATGCCCGAGGCCACAAAAGAAATGAACGCACAACGCGATACAATCGACCCTAGGGTCCAACATGCCGGGAAGGCAGGAAGACACCACACACGCACGCAGGACGTACGTAAGGGGCGAGGCAGAAAGCCCCGACGACAGCAGGCGAAACACCTGCGATGGAGGCCAGACAATGGCAGATGAATTCAGCCGGCTCAAATTGCTCCTAGAAGCGATGGACGTACCCGAGATGAGGCGCGACGTGACCAAGGTCGCTAACGTGCGCTGGCTGCTCAGGAACCTGGCAATCAACAACTCTAATAACACGGCGCTGCGCGAAGTGTTCAGACTACTTAAAGATATAGCGAGGGCTAAGAAGTGATGTATTTATTTCTAATCGGAATCATAATCGGCCTTGTATGCGGAATTCTTACGGAGGGTGAGACTAATGGCTGCTGACAAAGATTTCATCAATGCCCTGGCTGATGCCCTGCTGGGCACAGGAAGCGCGCAGGCAACGAATTCGCCCCACAAGTGGTATATCTGTGTGTGTGACGCTAAGGGGGGCATAAAGAAGACGGAGGCGTCTAGTCTGTTTCAAGCGGAGGTCACTGTTAATGACTGGCTAGCCGCTGGCTGGGCTGCTTGGATGCAGGACCACGAGGGCAACCGCGTTGTAGTTGCCGCGAGACCTAAAGAGCTGAACTAGTGAACCCCAACGAGTTCGCCCTGTATCGAGTTTGTTGGTATACCGAGGGTGAAACAAACAAATCTCATGCAATGTACGTGGAGACCGCACATAACCGCATGACCCTGCTACTTTCCAACGGCACACCCGCCTGGATGGAAAAAGTAAAAGACACATTTAATGATGATGATATCCCGTTCTAATCTGGGTAGAACAATCAAATATCTTGATTAGTTTATATAACAGGTCAGGGAATACACACAGGATATATATATTGCATAGGGATATACAGCAACATGACAGGGTACGAATATACCCGGCTAGTACGCTATAATCTAGCCTAGGTACGCAACGCGCAAGGTCTAGGGTAGTCAATGCCTTTAATGTGCCTATATTGCTTATATGGCGGGAAAATACAACGATCTAGCTAACGTCGATGACTTCATTGAACACAAGATGCATCGGCTAATCGAACAATATGCCAAGCTGAATCGCGAAGACATCGCGACAGTACTGAGCGACGCATTAGACAAGTATCTAATGGGAGAACATGAGATAGTTTTCATCGATGGCTGGCCGCATATTGTCAAAGAGACATTCAAAAGTGACAAAGGGACTGAACAGATATGACATAATGTGCTAAAATCATAAAGATAGTGATATCAACTAGTTGCAGTGTGGAGATATTACACACTGTCAAAGCGCAAAGCTACCCCACGTGGGGAATTCTGCTACACTCTACATGTGTGCATATATTCTACACAATTACTGTAGTATTATCATGAGGTTGGCGCTAGGCTCGGTGTGTATATTCTCTACACTCTGGGTTACATGGTGATCAAAATACTTCTTGACAATAATACTCTGTGAATTCAGGTACATAGGGGGGGGAGGGGGATCCCGGGATATAGCGCCTACCCGGATTAGGTCGCCTATAGGCCAGGCTAGATACGTTCATGATGGCTAGACAATTTTCCAGATTTTGGGATTTTGGATCATTAATGATTTCAACAACTTAATTCAACTTTCTCTAGGTGGAGGTACCATGGCGAAGCTAATAGCTAAGCTTGTTTAATTTCCGACACTTCATTTCAAGCATGGTCCATGTACGATCTTTCAATTCCCAAGAGGATTGGCATATGCTAGCATCTCTTTTCCTAGGAAAGAACCACCACGTGCATTCTGTATTGTCTATGCTAGAGTAATCTGGCCATGCAGTCTCATGAGATCTTTCATTGCATGCGCCGGGCGCCCAATTGAATGGTGGCATATCCCAAGCTGCCGGTTCAGGCGCATTATGTTGTTCCGGACATATAGGCTGCTGAGAAGGAGCATGCGCTTCAAAGCGCTGGATCATCTCCGGAGCAAAGCGCCTGGTATCGTCTGTGTTAACATTAACGCGCGCTGATCGAATAGACGTGCATGCCGATGTTAACATAAGCATTGCAATGATAATAATATACTTCACAACTTTTCCTCTTTTATAATATAAGAACTTTTGGGTTTTAATAAATGGGCGCGCCAAAAAACTACCAAAATTAATTTCCCATAATTAAGCTTAATTTGATACTATTTAATAATGCTAGGCATTATGTACCCTGCGTACCCTTAAGGATAATTAACATGAAAATTACTGCACAAACACTTAAAAAACTAATCAAAGAAGAGTATGACAGCATGCTGTCAGAACAAGATCCCCCTGTTGCCTCTGAGGTCCCTGATATTAGCGAGATCGCGCAGCAAGGGCCACAAGCTGTTATCGCGGCGGTCTGTGGTCGCCTCGGTGACGGCGGTGCAGAAAAAATAGCATCGTTTGTTAAGGCTTTCCTGGCTAATCCTAACGCTGATATTGCTGGGCTTCTTGATAAGCATCTGGGCGCCGGGCATGGTATGATGGCAAATTTTTTGCTTAAGATGGAAATAGAACAAGCCGGAGGCCAGACTCTAGAGCAACTGTTGGTGCCTCTTAGAGCTGCATTCACAGCTGCGCAAGGCTTTGGTGGAATGATTCCAGGTATCAAAGAAGCATGGGAAGCTGCGCAGCAGGCAGCGCTAGCCGTGTCACTTCCTTTGATAAAAGCTGGATGCTCAGCTGCACAGGCGGTACCGGCGGGTGCAGAGGAGAGCAGACCTATGCAAGAGCATGTTACTAAAGATTTACTTAAGCAACTTGTAAAGGAGCAGCTTGCAAAATGAAAATTACTAAAGACAAGCTTTTGCAGATCATTAAAGAAGAGACTCTGGCTCTAATGGAAAGAATTAAGCACGGCTATACCACGACTGACAAGGATTGGCCGCATCAATGGAAAATCGATCCTGAGCCTAGCGCTAGCGAAAATCCAGAGGATGCTGGATATCCAGGTCGCTATGGAAAAGGCGCCTATGAACGTCCGAGCTTTCCACTGCCTAAAAAGGAAGACCCTGAAGTACAGGCACGTGCGGCAAAAATAAAGGCGGACAAAGCAAGGCAAGAGCCTAGTGAGTTAGATCGGATCCTGGCGCCAGATACCGGTCAGGAGTTGGATCCTAAAACACTAGCATGGATCGACAACCTCATCAAGAAGCCTGATGGTTTAGAACAAATAGAAACGTTTATTAAAGGTTTAAAATGAAAATTACGAAAAGCCAGCTTAGAGAATTAATCGAAGAAGAAATTGATAAAGTTTTTTTAGAATCCGAAGAAGCAGCTGAAAGAGCGAAAAAAAGAACGCGGGAAGTACTTCCATGGAAAACATTCTGCACTAATACAAAAGATGCTAATTACCCACGCAATGAAGAAGGCGCTCCGCTTCATTACGATGATATGCCAGCTGAGTTTAAAAAATGTCGACCCACTGCACGTGCAACCTACTTGATTCTTAAAAAGAAGCGTGGTGAGCTAGGTTAAAAAATTTTTTATCGCTGCGCTTTTTTTAAGTTAGCCGCATAAAGGATCAGAATCTAGAATCCACTCGCATTCATGAAACCAGTAACACCATACTTCATAACACATCATGTCGTCTTCTTTATACTCTACAATGCAACATGCACCTTCAGAGTCGTATTCACAATATGATGCATTATCTAGTGGCTGGATACTACACACTGTTTTGGCTGGAATGGTTAAAAAGATACTAATTAGTAGTATACTTGCAGTTAAAATATTTTTCATATATATAATATAAGAACATCTTTGGAGAATCAAATGAAAATTTCACAAACCAGATTAAAAGAAATTATTAGAGAAGAGCTTCAGACGCATATGCAAGAGCAAGAAGTAGTGGCTAGATCCGGCAGCATTAAAAAAGTAATTGTTCGTACGATCAAAGCTGCTGTTAATACATGGTTGGAGCCGACGGAGGCCGGAGAGATCTCTAGCTACCCGTTTGAAACTTGGGTTTCTCTTGTTAACACGCTTAACACACAGTGGGATAAGGTTAGCAGAAATTATCATGGTTATGGTAACCCTGCATGTGTTTCTGAAGAGTGCGCCCGGTTTACAGCTATCTTTTCAAAAAGAGCAAAAGACATTGATGGCGTGTGGAATGAATTAAATGATGCTCTTAATGAAGAAAATGGATCTAAAAAGTGGCTAGCAAAACGCGGTAATAGTCGACGCCTCGTCCGCGCCGTTAAAAATTATATGGATTACGTACCCCCCGGGGCACCAGATGATCTACCGAAATCTATCGAGCAATCTAAAATTTGGCTTGCTACGGTTCCAGAAAGCGGTGATGGCTTATAGCTCTTATGCGATTAAGATAAAACTTAAATGCCACGCTGCAATCAGTAGATACATGCTTGCAACCCACTTTAAATATTGTGGCTTGAATCTCGACATTAGATCAACCGCAAAAGCAAAGATTATAAATTTTACTGCTAGAAAACTAAATGGCGAATAGTCAATCAAGACTGACATCAGCGGATTTAGCTCTACAGCACCACGAGAAACCACATGCAAGGTTAAGCATGCATCTACAAAGTTTCCTAAGTGAGCTAGAAGAAACCAGCCTAGATATCTAAGATCTTTATCCATCATTAATAACTATGATGGAAAAATTTTTTATCGCTGCGCTTTTAAGGTCGAATCTTTAAAACTGTGTGCATCGGCCGTACACATTTAACATCTACATAAAGTTCAGCACCTTCGTGAGTATAACGCACAGCTCGGATTCCTTTTCTACATCTTTTTATTGCGCTCGAAATAGTTGAATTTGTTGCATAAATACTGATCCATCCATCTTCCTTAGCTTCTCGCTTGTTCCAATTGATAATAACTTCTGCATCTGGATCTCCACCATTGTGGAAATATTTCTTTTCTAATATGTTTAATGTCTCTTGAAAATTTTCGTCTTCTTCTTTTACTGTGATTGTCACTAGTCCGTTTGACATTGCTACTCCTTGAAAATTAATTTTCGATACCTTTAATATAACAACTAGTTATTAATAAGAAAGGAAAATTATTATATTATGCATATAAGCTTTCGAACTGGTGATGATAATGCAACTGTTGAGATCCTTGTTGACGATAAATTTATTGGTACTGTCAGATTAAATGTCTGGTCGAGCAAGTGGAAACTCAACCCGGCGTTCAGTTACAATACGTATCTTGGATATGAAGAATTAAATACAATATATGATTCTTCATATAAAGCTGGAAAAGCGCTCGTTAAAGTCTATCAGGACACTTTTCGAAGTTATGAAGAGGATGAAGATACTCAGGAACTTGACATGAAGGATATTTGGAAATCGTTTAAACGCAACCCATGAGGATAAATAAATGAAAAATCTAGCTTTTGTGCTTTTAATGTTTTTGCCACTACTGCTTGCATGTAGTGAGTCTACACAGGGGCATAATGCTGAATTAGTTTTTGTCACAGATGTGCAAAACGAAGTAGCAGAGCTAGATAATTCTCAATTAGATATTCAAGAAGAGGTTGTTGATCCCTCCTCAGTATATCCTTTTCCAGATAATTTTTGTGTAGAATGTCAATGGTACTTCTGCTCAGACCTTGGTGCGGTGTGGCAAAAAGAAATTTGTATTGATTATTGTACATCACCTCCAGAAGTTTTGTACGAAGGTACGTGCCAAGAGTATTTGGAATGTAATCCTGAGCAGCATCTTCTGGGACAACTAGAGTGTACAACAGAAGAGGGCTTTCCAGGCAAGCAAGATAAAATTTGTAATAAAGGCAAAATTCAATACACAGATTGTGTAACTGATTGTGAAGAGGAAGCATGCAACTATGAAGATGATGATTGTGACGGCTTAATTGACGAAGGGCAACTAAACGAATGCAGCGAGTGTGGTGTTGTGCCGGCTGAAGTCTGTAATGATTATGACGATGACTGTGACGGGTCGATTGATGAAGATTTAATACAGCCATGTAGTACAGCCTGTGGCTCTGGCTATGAGCTGTGCACCGAGGGCAATTGGATCTCTTGTACTGCTCCACCTGAATTGCCAGAAATATGTGATGGGTTAGATAATGACTGTGACGGGGCAATTGACGAAGATTTAGAGTGCGTGTGCACAATTCAAGATGTGGGAACTTTATTTCCTTGCCAAGAAGATCCTCTTCTGTGTGGTCAAGGATTTAAAACATGTGAATGTGCTACTGAAGATTGCACTCAACTAAAAATGACAGAATGTTACGCTGCTTGCTACTGGATTCCGCCAGAGGATCCTGTGGCCTGTGATCCGCTTCTTGGTATAGTTCAGGAAGAAGAATGCAACAACTTTGATGATAATTGCAATCAGAAAATAGACGAAGATCTATATTCAGCGTGCTACACAGGACCGGAGGGCACCTTGTTAGTCGGAATATGTGAGCCTGGTGTGATGACTTGCGATGCCGGCACCTGGGGTAATTATAGCGAGAACGAGGATTTTATCCCATATTATTGCAAAGATGAAGTAGTGCCGCAGGAGGAAATTTGCAACGGGCTGGACGACGACTGCGATGGGATAACAGACTGGGGTGAAGAAATGAAAGATACAGACATCTTGTTTGTCGTCGACTGGTCAGGATCTATGAGCGATGAGATAGATGCTGTGATGATCGCCTTAAATCAGTTTGCCGGAGAGTTTAGCGATGAAGAAGTTGTGAAGTGGGCATTTCTGAGAGGCCCGGTAGGTGTTGCGCCTTCATATCAGACTGAAAGACTTGAGCTTCAGCAAGATTTGGTTGGTTTTTCTGATTTTTTGGCTTCTTTGTCTGGTATGGACGCAAGTCCGGGGACTATGAATACCGCTTATGAGATGTTATTGGATGCAATTTATTTATCTGTGCAAAATATCACTTCTCTGTTGCCCATTCCAATATCAAATTTTCAGTGGACAGGCCTGGCAGGGGTATACCCAAATGATGTCATAGAGTCGGCGCCGCCATTACAAAACTTTAAAGTAAACTGGAGGCCTGCAGCAGACCGAATAATTATTGTTTTTAGTGATGAATATCCTCAAAGCTTTTTCGAGCCGAAGCTTGGAACAGGAGAAGTAGAGTTAGCTCTGTCTGGCACGCCACAGCTTAAGTTATATACTTTTTCAAGAACTTCAAATAAAAGCAGCTGGGAGGATCTAGCAGACGCAGGAAATGGAAAGTGGTATAAGCTAACAAACAATCCTACAGAAATGTATGCTAGCTTAATGGAGATTCTCGATGAAATATGCAAAGGCGGATCAAGTGAATAAGAAAGATAAAGTTGAAGATACGAAAGAGTTGATCGAAAAACTAAATGAAGAAAACAATAAGTTAAAAGACGAGCTTGATTCTTTATGGCTTATGATGGACGAAATGCAAAAAGCAGATATTAAAAACTGGACTCACTTAATGGAAGAATTGAGAAAAGATGTTTTGACAAAATCTCTTATGACAACCAAGGAAAAGGCGGAATGTTAATATGCAAAAAATGATAGTAAAATTATTTATTCTATTGTTTATTTTAACATCCTTAAGTTGTTATGCAAATCGTAGCGGGTCTTGGTTCCTTTCAAATAAAAATAAAAGAATATATAAAACATCATCTTGTAACCTAGACAAACCATTTCCGCAAATGGTTATGATTCCATTTTTTAAAAGCTCATCACAAATAATACCAAATTGCAATACTTATCCGAAGCACCAAACAGCCATGGCTCTTATGATTTTTTATCATCACTGGATTGAGTATTTTGGAGATGAAGATCTTAAAGTTAAAAATATGCTGGAGCAAGTGATGATTACATGGGATACAAAAAAGAGAACTGCGAAAAGATCTTATAATTTGTACGGTGAATCAAAAGAAGGACGAGACGTAACTGGCATAACACTGACAAACACGACAATATGGGTTTGGGAAGGGTATTTTCATAAAATATCAGAAAGCTCTTTAATGCACGAACTAGTGCACCTAGCCTTGAGAGCTAGAAATGGTCATGGCGACAGAGACCACGAAGGAAATAGGTTTGAAGGATGGACAAGGTTGCACTCTGAATTAATTTATGAAGCAAAGGAGACACTACGCTCATTTGACATATAGGAGGGACCTATGAGTGAAATATTTGATTAGTTTTATTATTTTTATTTTTATGTTTTTGAGTATGACTACGGTCGTGCTTGCTAGACAACCTAAAGCTAAATTTTATGATTTTAGAGATCAAATCATAGATGGCGAAATTAAAAAGCCGACGACGCTATATACAGACGCCAGAGAGAAGGTTAAGTTTGAAAGACTTCTAAGGCTCAAGAAGAGTTTTATGAACGATTTATTTGATACCGCTAAAGAAAGAGTTTTTAGATAAAAAAAACTATTTACTTAGAAACGGAGTCTTATATGCAAAATTTATTTGAAGGCTGGAGAAAATTTTTAATTGTCGAAGGTCGTAAACAAAACGCTGCAATTGCGATCGCTAAAAAAGTTAATGATCCTTCTATACAGGATCTTCTAGCGACTGAAATACTTGATCTAATCATTGCAGCAGATCCAACACCTAATAAAAAATATATTGAGTGGGCTGCTCGTAGAATGTCTGAGCAAGCTCAGAAAGCTGAAGATGATGATCATATAAGCAAGTTCAAGATTCACCAGAAAGATCCCGAAGGATTTGATGAGCTTGAGAGATTGGCTCCCGAGCGGAAGGAGCTAGTAAAAACTTATACTAAGGCTCAGCGCCTGAGTGGCGGGTATTTAACAAACGCTGAAAGATTACAAAGTAGCAGGGAGATTATTCAAGCCGATCTTTTTGCAAGGTTAAGAAAAATACAATGGGGACTTCCAATATATCATAAAGCCGCTGGGCGGGGATTAATGGATAAGAACATTGATAAGTTTAAAGAACTTTATGAATGGGAACATGATGTCTACGGCGCTGAAAGAGAAATGGCTGAACGTGATAAGATGAAGCAGATAGAGAAAGGTGCAAAAGAAACCACTGATTTTCTTCATGACGATGCCAATTATATGATTGTTCGGCCGCGGTCTGCAGACGGATCATGCTATTACGGCCGAGGAACGAAGTGGTGTATCTCTGCAACTTATAGTAGAAATTTCTTTGATCAATACACGGGCGAGGGTGTTGCATTTTACTTTGTCATGTTTAAACATCTTGGGCAGAAAGATCCTTTCAAGAAAATGGCACTAGTATTCCGACCAGGGGAAGAGGAGCCAGGAGAAGTTTATGACGCTGAGGACGATGACGTCGGGGTCGATGGTCTAAGAGATGCCGTTGAAGCTAATGTGTTTTCTTCAGCATTAAAAATTGCTCTAGCAGATAAGATTAAATTCAGGAAAAAAGAGGAATCAGCGGAATCAGCGGCTAGCTATCTGACTGCAAACGTTGAGAGTGCTCATGAAGGCTATACCAGCTTAGAAGATTCTTTGGACGGGGAGATGTGGGGTAAATCAAACTGGGGGTTAGCGACAGGAGGTCCGGATTGGCAAAAGAATCAAGTACAACGTAGAGTGTTAGGACAAGCACTTGAAGAGTTGGGCTTGGACGAAGGAAGTTTGGACGTTGCTCTCTATGAAGACATTCGCGAGCACGTGAGTGAATTAGTCGAAGAACAATATTATGATGTTATAGGCACAGGGGCTTCACACTTCGAAGAAAATCCTGCTGGGCCTACGGATGCTGATTATGATGCTT
>TARA_R110000824_G_scaffold238937_2_pt1 | contig 10641 bp, 14 predicted proteins | sample TARA_R110000824 | Tara Oceans TARA_R110000824 (sample SAMEA4397747) | marine metagenome | biome: Polar Biome; feature: [MES] marine water layer (ENVO:01000295) within the mesopelagic zone...; material: water (ENVO:00002006), including particulate matter (ENVO:01000060) such... | reverse complement strand
TATATAAAATACGCTAGTGTGTCTTAGAAGACAAACAGGGACCTCTGGTCATCATTCTTTTTATAATCAAAATATTGACATATTTATAGAAGCAGGAGGCAGCTTATGCTATTAAAAAAAGGCGACAAGGGAAGTTTGGTTCGGTTGTTACAGGAAGCTCTTCTTTCTTTGGGTTGTCACCCAGGACCTATTGATGGTCATTTTGGAGAGCTTACTGAAAACGCTATTGAAAAGTTTCAAAGATCGAAGAGAATTTCTGCAGACGGCCTGTGTGGTAACGTCACGTTCCACGAACTAAATCAGTCGCTGACAGCCCATGGCCATAGCGTTTTAGACATTCCAAAAGAGAAGTCATTAGACATGGTTGAAAACGACACTCTAATGGGTTGGGTTGCATGCGCTGCTGATAAAATTGAAGGAAAGTCAGGCTTCACTAGAGTCACGCTAAGGAGTGATGCCGCTGACAGCTATAATCAGATGCGTGAAGAAGTTATTTCTTTAGGGGGAGTTCTTACATCCGCCGGCGGCAGACGAGGGCTTTCTTCAAAAGCGAGTCCATCAAGAAGTAAAAAGTCGATGCATTATGTGGGGCTGGCACTCGATCTTGCTCTTCCAACTGGAATGCAAAATCCATCTACAGATCCCTATCTAATCCAGATGGAGCCGGGCCGACGTTGGCGTATTTGGTGTAAAACAGATAATAGTGACATTCCTAAGACTACGATTGAGGCGTGCCACGTTACGAGAAAAGGTGGCAAGTCTGTTGTCAGAACTCAGGAAATTACATGTCGAGCATTTGATCTTACTGAAATTTTTGAAAAATATGGTTGGATGCCCATTAGGGCTCGTAAGTCTTTCATGAGCGGTGGTGCATACGGTGGGGCTGAATGGTGGCATTTTCAATACGAAAAAGCTCTTGTGAAAGGTAAGTCAACATTTGGAAACGAACTTCTAAAAGTGTATACAATGTCACAAGCGAAGAAGTTCATCTATTGGAACTTATCAAAAAACTGTGTTTTTGGAAAAAATTGGTTCTAGATTGAAATTACTGTCACTTCTTGATATAATCAACGAGCGTGATACAGTGAGGAGAAAAAATGGCCTTTTTTAAGACTCGTACGTGCCTCAGTTTCGATGATGTACTTTTGGTGCCCAAATATAGTGAAATTGAAAGTCGCCATGATATTGAAATATGTCCAACTTCCTGGGAAGGTACATCTGTCTTGATTGGTGACAAGAAAATGTCGTTGCCAATTTTTGCAGCCCCGATGGACACAGTAATAAATGACGAGTCGGCGATCGCCATGGCGACCCTAGGAGTCACACCTATTTTGCATCGATATTGCTCTGCTAAAGAGCAACTCGAATCTTATATTCGAATTACTGAATGCCTAGAATGTTTAGAGCAACCTACCACTCCTGTTGGGGCTTCCATCGGGTCTGGAGAAGATTGTCTAAACAGAATGATTGATCTATACGAAAAGGGTTGCAGATTATTTTGTGTCGATGTCGCTCACGGGCATCATAAAATGCCTTTGCTAGCTGTAAGAGCTATAAAACACTTACATCCTGACTGTTTTGTCATTGCTGGAAATGTCGCTACTCTGGAAGGATTTGAAGCACTTGCTGATGCAGGTGCTGATGCAGTAAGAGTCGGCATCGGTGGCGGCGCTGTTTGTTCTACACGAATTGTAACAGGTCATGGTATGCCAACCTTTCAAAGCATTGTTGATTGTGCAGAGTCTGATCGAGACTGTTATGTTATTGCTGACGGTGGCATTAGAAATACTGGAGATATTGTGAAATCTTTCGCAGCGGGAGCAGATTTTGTAATGTTAGGCTCGATGCTTTCTTGTAAAGAAGAAAGCCCCGGGGATACAAAAGTTGTCAATGGGATAAAATACAAAAACTATAGAGGCATGGCATCAGTTTCAGCACAAATTGACTGGCGAGGAAAAGTATCTGTGGCAGAAGGTGTAGATAGTTGGCGACCTATAACTGAATCTTTGACAGAGGCTGTTAATAAAATCGCCGCCGGAATTCGATCGGGTTTATCTTACACAGGGTGTGACAATCTTACAGACTTTTTCTCGTTGTCCGATTTCATACAAGTAACATCAACAGCTGTAAATGAAAATCGACCCCATGGCCCGGGCGCAGCACAACCTTGAAATTTTATCTTGATATGTTAAAATGTGTCAAGACTCCTCTCGTGCAAATTGAAGAGAACTTATTTGCAAAAGTAGAGTCATGCCAGAAGACCGGCAGCGTGAAAGATAGATTTATTTTTTCTGCTGTTAGAAATGCAATATCTGCCGGAGAAGTTTCAGCAAACAGTACATTTGTTGAAGCGACTTCTGGAAATACAGGAATTTCACTCAGCGCCGCCGGCGCCATCACCGGTAATTCTGTTAAGATTGTAATGCCCAGCAACATGAGTCAAGAAAGAAAATCCATAATGCAACGTTTCGGTGCGGAGATAATAGAGGTTGGCCCCAGTGATTTTTCAGCTGCAATTGATCTTCGAAATCAAATGATTAAATCTGACGCTAATTGTTGGAGTCCCATGCAATTTGAAAGTGATTATAACATTAGAGTGCATGAACAAGAAACAGCGCCTGAAATACATTCTGATATGCAGCATATTCGAAAATCACAGTGGGATTTTGTTTCCGGAGCCGGTACCGGAGGAACACTGATGGGTGTCTACGAGTGGGCACAGAAAATGTCGTCGTCGCATCGAGTTGTACAGGTCGCACCGGAAGAGACATCTGGCACACATGGTATACAGGGTATTAATGATGGGGCAGACTTTTTATTAGATAGAAAGCGCGTTGTTGATTGTATTACTATTAAGACATCCGATGCTATAAAAGCATCTCAAAATTTTGCCAGACAAAGCGGAATGCTTGTTGGAATTTCTTCTGGTGCTAATATTGTGGCGAGTCTTCGCTACTGTCGAGAAAATCCAGGCAGAAATGTTGTAACCCTTCTTTGTGATAGAGGTGAAAGGTATTTTTCAGTTCTATGAGTGAGGTAAAAATGAAAAGTGTACTATAAGGCGAAACGAAAAGCATTGACAAACAATATGAAGTATCATGTTGCTGCAATTGTTTGGAGAAAAAAGAAGCCGATATTTATACGCTCGAATTCACACAAAGGGCATCCTAGTTGTCTAAGAACGCTTGCAAGTGGAGCGGTGACTAGTTCTATGCATGCTGAAATGAATGTGTTGAGATTCGCAAAACCGGGAGATGAAATTGAAGTTATCAGATGGGGAAAATCAGGAAAAATACTTTGTTCCAAGCCGTGCAAGATGTGTGAAAGGGCTATGCGCCGTGCTGGTATTGCTGCTGTCACTTTTGTGGACAACGACGGGAGTAAGTGCCGAAACAGTTTTTAGTGCTAAAAAAGCAGTACATGCAGTGTTTTCTGTAGATGATCTAAGTTATCATGATCAAATGTTTGCTGAACATGCTGTTTATTCGTGTTTGTGTGCAACCACGACGGATAAAAAATATGATCGGGCAATGATAAATGCCAAGCGTCTTCTTGCAGTTGAAAGACAGCAAAATATTCCGGAATTTATGATTGGAATGACACTTGCTGCAGCTTGTTCTGAGTCTTGTTATAATGACAAAGCTAAGGGTGATCATAAGTTTAGCAAGACGGGCAAACCGAAAGCTCTTGGAATAGTGCAGTTGTGGCCGTGGACTGAAAGATACGGCGTCGACCGCCTGAACTTGGAGTCTTCTGCTACATTTTGGTTAGGGCACATAAAAAAGCAGTTGAAAAAGACAAAAAAGAGGTGCAAACCCAGGACTAAAACATTAGCCTGGAAGCAAGCATGGGTCCACGCAGTGAGAGCACCTAAAAAAGGCGGCCGCTGCCGAGAAGTGACTAAACACTGGCGAAAATTCAAGAAGCTCCAAAAAATAAAAAGAAGCATTAAGGCGGGTGAGCTGGACGGATGTTAGACCAATGACTGTAAAGAGACAGATTAGAAGAAATTCTGAGAGACGCGCAAAGAAAAAAGCAAAAAAGCAAATAGAGCGTGCAGTCTCAGATCTAAACACAATGCCTAAATGTTGCTGTAATTGCCAAACATCTTTTGATATGAAAAATAGCTATCATTTGGATAACTGGATGATTCGTGTAAATGATATTGGTATCACAATGTACTGCGATAAGTGCAAAAAGGATCTAAAAATTGACTGACGACACTTTTTCTAATTTTTCTAACCGCTCTCTTTCTTTATCACTTGAACAAGAAATTTCGATGGTTGATGATTTTACTCTAAATAATCTTATTGATGTTTCGTTATTTGGTGACATTAGGCTGTCTTCATCGCTAAAAATAGATGATACTACTGTTATTTTTGCAATGCAGCTGTGGTGTGCTAGACATCCCCTAACTCTACCGCCGTGTTTTTCGAAAACAAAAAGAACGGATTTTAGACTAGGCACACCACCAATTTATGAGTGGCCCACAGCCTAATCCTTTACATAAATTTCACGCAATAAATTACTACGTGTTGTTATTTACTGGTGAGCACTTACACCGGCCAGGAGTCTCAGATGTTGTCATACGACTTTGATCCACAGAAAATTATAAAAAGTTTAGACAAAGATAATTTATGTCAAATGGAAAAATTGGCTGATGTGCTTATTGCAAATCCAAGCGCAAATCCCGCGTATGTCCAGGAATTAATTTATGCTAGTAATCATCCAGGGCTTTTGGGACAAGCATCTTATACTCTTCTGTGTCTTTACGCAACAGGAAGAATAGAGTGGTCTGCAGGTGATCCGTGGTCAGGAATACCCGGTGGATGGATCACAAAAGAAACCGCACGAGACTCTAAAGACACATCTGTAAACTAACACCAACGAACATCTCAGAAAAAATTTGATAAGCCGGGTATTTGCTCGGCTTTTTTGTAAGATATTTAGTACACATGATTCGTGAGATTGTTAAAGAAGTCCTGCAGGAACGCGTTAAAGTCCAGGGCTATATCAAGCCGGCTGGTTCTTTTTTTACAATGGGTGAATGGGAGTCCTTCGTCGTGCAGATGTTGGAGTTGCAGGAGCAGGGTTTTGATACGCGTGGAGGAGGTATTTCTCTCCACCAAGATGTTGTCAGCCTAGTTACGAAATTTTTCAAATTTCAGCTGGACGTAGAAGTAAATCGATACGATCTTCTAACATACAAAAATGTGATGGATTTTATTGAAGACTTTGTCAATCATCGTTTTTGGTCCTTCGAAAAAGATTTTGGAAGCTACTTCCCAGACACAAATCGTCTTAGGTTTGCGTATTTTTATTCTCGAGGAGACTTAGAGCCTTATGTGCTTTTAGATGATGAATTTACAACTCAGTTGTATGGATCAATTAACAACCCAAAAGAATTATTTCATTTCACAACAATACAAGGTGCTGAAAGAATTGAGAAGTCTATCCTGACGGGAGCTGAGTTTGATATTTCTTGTTTTACTACAGCTAAAAGACCCTTCTTTCGAAAAGAATCTAATGTAATTCTTAAGTTAGTTGGAAATGTTCGGGCAGGCTTCAGATCAGACATTAAATCATTTGCTGTGGATAATGGCCGAAGATGCTGTAACCTACTTCGACTCGAATATCCGGGCAGAGATAAAAATAACATATGCTATGAGCTCGATTCTTGCAATGGCGAAGTGCGAACGAGTCTTTGGAACGAATACATCGCGACGCCAATGAAAATTGTTGAAATAAAAATATGAAAAGAAACAGAAGGAGAGAAATTTATGGATTATCTAATCGTAACCCACTTTATTTGCTTTTTAGCAGGAATTTTTGTCTCTTTTCTGTTCTCAAAACCAGGCGAAGCAGAGACTATTCGAAAATTTGAAATAGAAAATAGATCTCTAAGGCGCAAGCTTTTCTTGCTGGAAAAATTCATCAGACGTTCATCTCGCAAAAAGAAACATAAGTCTGTGTAAGTCACACGCCAACGTGTTATAATATATTCTGTCAGGAGGTAGTTCTCCTCGATCATTGACAGTTGAAAGATGCGGCCGTGGTGGAACTGGTATACACAACAGACTTAAAATCTGTCGGCTTTGCGCTATGCGGGTTCGAATCCCGCCGGCCGCACCAAAATTATGTAAAGATAAGACAAAAGTAATACTATTGATGTGTTGCTAAACAATAACGCTCGTTGAAAATTAAATAGTCTCTTAGCCCCGGTAGCTCAGCTGGATAGAGCATCGGCCTTCTAAGCCGAGGGTCACAGGTTCGAATCCTGTCCGGGGCACCATTTCGTTTTTTGACAAGTTCCGTAGCTCAGATACTACGATCCCTTTACAGAAAGGCTAGGCTGGTAACCAAGCCCGACAAAGCCGTGATACTCTCCGTAAATGCTTTACCAGCTAGGACGGGGAGCGGCGAAGGAGATTGATGAGCGCCCTCGACAAATACTGGGGGAGGCCGCAGGTGTAAATCCTGTCGGAACTTGTCAGAGAATGAACAAGATGTGGGGGACATAGGCGATCGCTTTTGGGGTAGATCACCGGGCATCTAACTTGCGCTGTGAAAGGCGTTAACACCTGGTCATAGGGTGGAGTGGATGGCATGCCGGTTGAGAACTTGAGTGTCGTTGCGGAAGCGTGGGAGTGATTCCCGTTTTTAGGCTGTGTCTAGTCATGAGAAGTTGGGAACTCATGACACTTTTACCTCCGTAGCTCAGTTGGCAGAGCACCGGGCTTTTAACCTGTAGGTCGTCAGTTCGAACCTGACCGGGGGTACACAATACACGGGCCTCTAGCTCAATTGGTTAGAGCATCCGGCTCATAACCGGCAGGTTCGGGGTTCAAGTCCCCGGAGGCCCACCAACTTTAGGAGATAAGATGATTCATGTTTCGAGAAAACTACCTCGAAAAATTGCTGTAGCAGTTTCTGGTGGCTGTGATTCAATGGCAGCTTTAGACTTTTTGTGTAGGTCACATGAAGTTGTTGCGCTTCATTATAATCACAACACAGAGTATTCTGACAAAGCTGAGTCTCTGGTTCAGAAATATTGTCATGACAGAGAAATTCGTTTAATTGTGGGTAAAAATTCTACAATACCTCCAAAACGCGTCTCCCTGGAAGACTTTTGGAGAGTAAAGAGATATGAATTTTTTGAATCTGCTCGTGAAGGTCTTTCTGTAATTACATGTCATCATCTAGACGACGTTGCTGAGACATGGATTTTTACAGCTTTGAATGGGACACCCTATTTGATTCCAGAAGCTCGGGACTGTTACATTCGTCCTTTCTTACAAACAAGGGGCGCAATTTTTGAAGATTGGTGTGAAAGAAAAAATGTACCGTATTTTGAGGATCCCAGTAACACAGATACGCGCTTTATGCGAAATTTTATTCGACATGAGATTATGCATAAGGCACTTCTTGTTAATCCTGGGTTTCACAAAGTACTTAGAAAAAAACTAAAAGGGAGATAGACATGATTCTTATATAGAAGACAAAGACAATTTTTGTGTAGTTATAGTAAGCCCCAGGGCTAGGTGATCGTGAATATGTATATGATTCACTAGTAACCCTTCGCGAGTGTAACTCAATTGGTAGAGTGTCAGCCTTCCAAGCTGAATGTTGTGGGTTCGACCCCCATCGCTCGCTCCACTTATTCCCCTGTAGCTCAATCGGTAGAGCATTTGGCTGTTAACCAAAGGGTTCCTGGTTCGAGTCCAGGCGGGGGAGCATTCTCTAAATGCCTATAGAACAAAGTTGTGTATTTAATCTTTGAATTAGTGCAGAATGTTCTATAGACCACCCGGAATAGATACTTCCAAGATGATCCGGATCGCCATCTGTGAGCTTAATGCTCCATATGGCTATGTGAACTAGTTCATGAATGAGACTAGTCTCGCACACAGGTAAACCAATAGCCGGCTTGACCCATATCATACCTGGAGTCAGAGCTATTCCTGAAGCAAAAACACGCTTGTGATACTTTCCGGTGACGTCATGAGCTGCAACCGGTCTGCTAATTGACGTCCACTCTATTACTAAGCTGTCTAATGCCCGCCAGACAGACCCACGTGGGTCGCCAAAAGTCATGCTCCACTCTTTGTAAAAAAACACCATAGCCACGACGACCGCTTCTCTTTCGTGTTCATTACAATCTTCAACAATTTGCCAAGCATTTGAAAAGATTGGCAATTTTATCATTTGTGTGCTTGATTTCCATGAATCACACTCGTAAGTTTCTGGTATATTCAGTGTAGAAGATCTTCTTGGAGACCACGACCCACCCATACACGAAATCAAAATCGTGATGATCGTTGTGGTGCACAAGAAAAATTTTACAAATGTGTTCACATTGATAAGTATGTGAGCTACTTATATTCTGGGCCCTTAGCTCATCTGGGAGAGCGACGCCTTTGCACGGCGTAGGTAGTCGGTTCAAGTCCGATAGGGTCCACCATATAATGAAAAATGACTGGGGTCGGAAGGAGAGAGACACAATGACTGTTTATCAGCTAATATTTCGTATATTTGTTGGGGTTGTTACAGGAATGGCAATTTGGTGGTGTTACATGAGTTTTAATGAACTAGCTAACAATCTATCACAGATGCAACAAATTAACGCTAAATAAAAAAATGAAAGAAAAGATTGAAATATTACCCAAATTTTTTGCCGGATTTCTGGTCATGGGTCTTATGACTATATTTTTTACTACTATACATTTTTTAGGAAATGACAAACATCAAGGATAACAATTATGCCATCGTAGCTCAGTTGGTAGAGCAGCTGATTTGTAATCAGCCGGTCGGAGGTTCGAGTCCTCTCGATGGCTCCATATTGTACAATTTATGTGTCTGGAATATAATTGAAACATGAAGCTAGAAGAGAATTTTAGATTATCGGAATTTAAGTGCAAAGACGGTTCTGACGTACCAGAAGAAATGATGGACAATGTCAAGCTTCTTGCTAAAAATTTACAGGTACTTCGAGACGAAATTGGCAAGCCTATTCGAATTATTTCTGGGTATCGTTCACCAAAATACAATCGAAGAATTGGGGGAGCAAGAAGAAGCCAGCACATGGTAGCTAAGGCTGCTGATATCAAAATAAATGGTATGTCTCCGACAGAAGTAAAGGCTGTTATAGTCAAGCTAATCAAGGAGAAAAAAATGCATGTGGGCGGCATTGGACTGTATAAGACATTTACTCATTATGATATCCGGGGCCGGAATGCTCGCTGGTATGGTAAGGGTATCAAAGATGATAACTAGATTTGAAATGCGAAAAAACTATGTTTCGACATTTTCAATTGCTTTGCGGAGTAAAAAGTAAATCTTTAGCATGCCGTAACGTGTTAAAGACGTGTCCAAGCGCGGTAAAGAAGGCGATTGCAACTTGGAGTTTGTTAGCCCGCCAGTACATGGGTGTAGAAGGGTTAGGTGGAATACACACCTAGGTGAATTTGCGGATGTGCCTGCAATAGTAACTTTTTGATTCACGATGCAACACCTCACCTCGAGGTGTTGCTTTTACTTTAAAGGCAGTAAAATTTTTACCAAGCAGAGGTTTGAGGCGATTTCTAATCGCTGCAATATTATTGCTGCTGTCTTCGTACACAATAACTCTTTCGTATCCTCTTTCAGTAACAAGATTTTCAACAACATCAGCCTTGTCTCCGGGTGCAGCTGAACCTATTGCAAAGATTTCAACAGGCGGCATCCCGAAATTTTGTAACACCTGTCTTACAGGGCCAGAATCAGATCTAGCTGTCAGAATGATAACATTTTTGAGACCCTGTCTCGCCACAGAAGCTGTAAACTTCTCGGCTGATTTTTCAATAGGTTCTGGCTGGGGTGGGTAAACATGAAACTGCTCGTAGTCGAACTCTTCTCCCTCTTCAGGTGAGTATGTAGCATACTCATGAGAGCTTAGATATCGCTTCGGGCCGCCGGGTTTTTGTACACCAATCATGGCACCACTCCGGAACAACGTATCGTCGAAATCAAATACTACGAGTGTCTTCACTGTTAAACCTCAAAACTAAATATCTTGTTGAACATTATAAGATTATTTGATATGATACTATTGCAAGGAAAAGTTCCTTTACGTCCCATAATACACACACAGGAGAAAAAAATGGGTGATAAGTCTAAGAGTGGATATGAGCTCCGCACTGATTTGCTTGGAATGGCAATCGGTATTTTGGAAAGTCGTAATTCACGACAATTTGATAATGAACATCTAAAGCCAGAAGGGAGTCGTCAACCGGTGAGTCCTTACGCAACAGAAGATGTTCTACATGTTGCTGAGCAGCTTTATACATTTGTGCAAACAAAGGATTAGAGTATATGCAATTGGACCATGCTGATTGTTTAGACTTTTTGGCGAAAATACCTGACGAGTCGGTAAATCTTATTATTGCTGATCCGCCGTATTTTCAAACGATTAAAGACTATTGGGATAATCAGTGGTCGTCCGAGAAGCATTATCTCGCCTGGTGTGACAAGTGGGTGGCTGAGTCATCTCGCGTGCTCGCACCAGGCGGGTGTCTTTATATTTGGGGAACTACGAAGACCGATACATTTCTACGTCTCAAGCTAGATGTTCTCAACAAACATGAAGACCTTGTTTACCAGAAT